>Ga0183099_1000193_pt1 | contig 54043 bp, 54 predicted proteins | sample Biomet1_FD_127788 | JGI IMG/M metagenome (GOLD analysis project Ga0183099, IMG submission 127788) | Microbial communities from bioreactor (seeded with anoxic lake sediment) at LBNL, California, USA - Biofuel metagenome 1 | ecosystem: Engineered > Bioreactor > Anaerobic > Unclassified ... | reverse complement strand
GGCGATGACACTGCCAAAGCGCCAATCCAGGGCGGAAGAATGATTCAGCACGACTTCCCCTCCGTTCCGCACATAGAAATTCCGGCTGAATCCATGATCTGCTGCAGATTTTGAAATTCTGAGGGCCGGCCAATTTTAAAGCTGTCGGCATGGTATACATAATGGCCGTTGGCATCCAATATGAAAAAATACGTACCACTCTTGCTGTTGACTTTATCGGCAATTTCCTGTAGGCGCCGGTAATTCACATCAATCAGCAAAATGCCGATCGGTCTGAGCGTTGCCGAACTGTGAATTCTTCGGACAATTGTGATAACAGGCTCCTGTACATCGCCTGTTTTCACAAAGCGGCTGATCACCAGCGAATTCCCGTCGCGAGGAATTGAATTATACCAATACGCCTGCCGCAGCTTCTCAATGTTATACTCACCTTGATAGCCGGAGCTATTGATAACTGTCCCCTGCTCCATGATCAAGGCCACACTTGCAATATCAGGCCGTGAATAGACCGTATTCACCAGCAATTTTCTTATATTTTCGCGGGTCACGACGAGATCGGCATCCTTTTCATTGTACAGCCGCAAAAAGTCCTTCACATCCGGATAGTTAATGATTTTCAGGCCGCTGATCTCTACATCCCGCAAATAATACTCAATCTGCGTTTTTACCTGTTCATTAATCTGAGAACGATATGCCCGCACCTCATCTTCCAACACGCTGGCCGAATGAAAATAGGAAATCAACCCCATGGTCACAACCGGAATGGTAATCAAAAAGGCCGAAAAAATAGCCAGTTTCGTCGCCAAAGAATAATCCCGCAGCAAAATAGTCTCCCCGATAAACCGTAACAGCCATTTTTTTAAACCTGCAATCATATCGATGCTTCTCCTGAAAAAACACTTTTTTATTTTATTCGCTAATTAAACAAATGATACCTGCTATTTCAATAAATCGCTAAAATCATTCCTAAAAAAAAACCGGAAGAGGTTGTAAAACCTCTTCCGGTCCGGTTTTTGCTCTTATTTAACGAAGCTTAGCAATTGCAGCCAATTCTGTTTTGAAATCCGCTGTATATTTTTCGATAACAGATTTCACGGCATCCTGCCATGGTTTGAGATCCGCAACATCGGTAACAACTACACCCTCTGTCTTAAGCTGTTCCATTGCTTTCTTTTCAAATTTATTCCATTCTTCACGCTGGGTCTTAACGGAATCGAGTGCCGCCTGTTTTACGATTTTGCGATCTTCATCGGAAAGCTTATCCCATACGCTCTTGCTCATCAGCAGCACTTCCGGGACTCTCTGATGGGAATCCAAAATATAATTTTTCGCAGCCTGGTAATGGTTGGCTGTCAAATAGCTTGGCGCATTATTTTCAGCACCATCAATGACGCCCGTCTGCAAACCACTGAACACTTCGCCATATGGCATCGGCGTAGCACTGGCGCCCAAAGCCGAAATCAAATCCATATTGACTTTGCTCTGCTGCACCCGAATCTTAAGACCTTTCATTCCTTCAACCGAGGTAATCGGATTCTTTGTATAGAAACTGCGTGCCCCTGAGCTGTAATAAGCGAGGCCTTTCATTTTAGAGGTTTCCAGACCATCGAGCATTTTCGTACCTTCTTCGCTCTCGAGGAAGCGCCACATATGATCATCATTGTCAAAAATATACGGCAGGCCATAGACGCCAAAAGCTTTGTTGAATTCGGCGAGCGGTGAAGAACTTACCCGTGTGAATTCAATGGCACCCAATTGAATCTGTTCCAGCACCGCTTTTTCTTCCCCTAATTGGCTGGAAGGGAATACTTCAATTTTAATGCGGCCATTCGTTCTTTCGCCCACCAGTTCGGCAAACTTCTTATCCCCCATCGTCGTCGGGTAATCAGCTGGATGTGTTTCCGCTAAACGGAAGGTGTAACTGGCACCTTCTTTTTTGTCGCCAACAGCGCCGTCTTTCTTGGCGCCGCATCCGGTCAGTACAGATCCCATGACCATCAGGGTTAAGGCTCCCGCTATCACTTTTTTCAAATTCATCGTATAATTCCTCCCCAAATTTAATTTATGATACAGCCCGCAACATTCTATTTAAACATTGTGGGCAACCACAGAACGACATTCGGAATATAGGTAATGATCAAGAGAACAACCAGCATGGCCGAGAAAAAAGGCATCATCGCTTTCGTGCCTTCCGTCAGCGACACACCGCCAATACCACAGCCGACAAATAGCACGGTACCAACCGGCGGCGTCAGGAGCCCCATGCCTGCATTAAAGATGAGGATCAAGCCAAAGTGAACCGGATCGATTCCCATCGCGGTGCATACCGGCAGCAAAATCGGTGTCATAATCAAAATCATCGGCGCCATATCCATCGGTCCGCCGAGAATCAGCAACAGGATATTGATCATGAATAAAATGACAATCGGATTCGAAGAAACGGCCAGGAACATATCGGTGATCAGCATCGGTATTTTCAAGTACGCCAGAACCCAGCCAAAGGCCGCAGACGCGGAAATCAGAAAGAACACCATCAATACGATGCGGAAGGTCCGCTTGAGTACGGGAATCATGTTCTTCAGCGGCACATCGCGGTAATAGCCGAAGGCCAGAATAAACGCATATGTAGCAGCCACCGCACCGGCTTCACTTGCGGTAAACAACCCAGAAATAATGCCGCCCAAAATCACAAAGGCCGGCGACAGGGAAAGCAAACCGTTGAGAACAATGCCGGGAACTTTTGATTTTTCCACCGGATCGCCCTTGGAATAGCCCCGTTTGCGAGCCATGATATAAGCAACCGTCATCAATGTGAAGAGCAGAATAAACCCAGGGACAATCCCTGCCAGAAATAATGCTTTGATTGAAATACCACCCGCAACGATGGAGTAAAGCACCAAATTATGACTTGGCGGCACAACCACGCCCTGAATGGCCGAAGAAATTGTCAGTCCAACCGCATAATCCGCATCGTAGCCTTTTCTTTTCATCATCGGAATCATGATCGACCCGACGGAAGAAGCATCCGCTACCGCCGAGCCGGATATATTGCCGAAAAACATGCAGGCCACGCAGTTGACCAGAGCCAAGCCGCCGCGGATACGCCCCACAAGCAAACTGGCCAAATCGACGAGCCGAAGGGCCAGGCCGCCCTCGCCCATAATTTGTCCCGTAAGAATGAAAAACGGGATGGCCATCAGCGAAAAGGAACTGGTCCCTTGAATCATCTGCTGCCCTAAAACCTGCAAGGGAATGTCCAAATACATCATCGTCAGAAGCGTCGATCCGGCCAACACCAAGGCCACCGGAAAGCGAAAAACCATCAGTATGATAAAGCTTAATCCTAAAATCCAAATTGCCACTGTTTGATCCACTATTTCTCGCCTCCTGCTTCAAAACCCATCTCAACTTCATTGCCTTTATGGCGTTTCGTATCGATCCCGCAAAATTGCAGAGCTGAATATCCGCAGATCATAACGCCGGTAATCGGCATCGACAGATACAGCATGCCATTTGGCAGCTTCGTAGCCGATAAGGTGGATTCCCACATCATTACCGTGAAATCAAAGCCGTAAACAATGAAATACACGCCAAAAGCAAAAATACTTGCTTCGATTATTTTGTCCAAAACTTTATTTGCTTTAGGTGGCAAAAATCCCGTAAAGGAATCAACGCCGAGATGCAGCCCTTCCCTAAAACCAATAGCTATTCCCAAAACAGAAAACCAAACCAATAATAGCAAGGTGACTTCTTCCGACCAAAAAAATACAAAATTAAATAGTTTACGAGTTGTAACCTGCAGTACAACAACAAGAATCATCGAGGTTAATCCAATTAGCGCCATGCTTTCATAAATTGTATCAATTGCCAACGCTATTTTTTTTAATTTCTCCATAAAACACCCTCCTTGTCCTATTTTTTCCGTTTTTTAAGCAAGTTCACCCCTTACGTTTATGTAGACGCCGCCTTCCTATCTCATTTGTAATTATATATTATTTTGAATTTTTAATCTTATGTGTTTTTTTAGAATAATTTGTGTTTTTTTTATATCTTAACCCCCGTCAATAAAATAATCCCTCTACTCGAACAAATCCCCTTACATATTTCTTCAAACGCTGTCTGTAAGCGGTTACACAAAAGTTTCCAGCAGTGTAGTTAAATTTATTATATCATTAGTCATATATATGTCAATGAAAACCTTGTCCACAAGGAAAATACAGCCCTGCTCTGCCGCAACCTAAAAACACTGGTACAGACACTTACGCCGCACCAGTGTTTTTTCATAAAACCGCTTTCACCATTTCTGTATGTAAGCAACAACTCCTATGTCGCTTCCTAAAGAAAGTCCACCCCAGCAATGCAGTGGCAATCACCGGGCAACCGCATTCTCCGGCGCACAAGATTCTTTTTTTACCGGAGCTGGCAAAAACAGCGCAGCCAGAGCTGCCAGCAAGGCAAATGCTGCCAAAAGCTCCATCGTCAGCCTCAGACCGTATACATCGGCAAAAGAACCAATCAGCGGTACGAGCACGCCGCCGACGCTAAAGGAAAGTCCCAGCGTCACACCGGAAGCAAAACCGATATTGCGGGCCAGATAACTTTGCCCCAGAACGACCACCGAACTGAACGGAGCAAACATGGCAAACCCCATCGGCAACAGCAGCAGATAACCGGTCAACGGTGTTTGCGTCTGTGACAGAAGCCCCACGGATACAGCCAAAAGCGCGTAGCTCAGGCGCACAATTTTCAAATAACCAAAGCGGTCGGCGAGCAGACCACCGACCAGCGTAGTCAGCACACCAAACACAAACAGCAGCGTCAGTGACGACCCAGCCGCTGCATTGGACAGTCCCATGACATCCACCCAATACAAGGGAATAAAACTGCGCAGGCCGCAGATGGCAATGGAGCTGCAGACCAAAAGCACCAGCAGCCTTGAAAACGCCCGCCAGTCATTTCGCGCCGTTTCCATTTGTTTTGCGCCAAGCGGCGCACTTTGTTTTTCACCGGCTTCCGCAGCCGCAATGTTGGCCTTCATCCGCGGCACAAACAGCATCAAAAGAAGTGATGTCACTAACGCCAGCAGGCATAAGACAGTCGTCCCCTTTAAGCCCCAAAAGCTCACCGCAGCCACCGCCAGCAAAGGGCCAACCGCAAAGCCGCTGTTGCCACCGACGGAAAAGATACTCAGCGCCGTCCCCCGCTTATTGCCGGCTACCTTATTGACCATGCAGGCGGCTTCTGGATGAAAGACCGCACTGCCAATCCCGCTCAGCGTTACTACAGCAAACATCAGCCAGTAATTTTCGAAAATCCCAATCACCCCCATAGAAGCTCCACCCAAAAATATTCCCAAGGACATAAACCAGGTTTTGGATCGCCGATCGGCTAACCAGCCAAAGGCCGGCTGAATGATCGATGACAAAAAGCAGGAAGCAAACATCAGACCCGCCACGGATTTATAATCCATACCGTACTGTGAAATAAAGAACGGCAAAATCGCCGGCAGCGCGCCCATGCCAATATCACAGGAAAAATGCCCGAGGGCCAGCAAATAAATATATTTACGATTCAAACAAAACATCCCTTTCTTCGCAAAACCAGCATTAATTTAGCCGCAGCAAAAAAATTCTACTGCCAAATGCAGACTGCTATGCTATTATTATATACAGCCAGGCGATAAAACGCATGGATTATATTATTCATTCATAGCACAATATGAACAAAAGAGGTGCTTCGGTATGCCAGCCCAGCATTATACGCAAAAACTGCTGTGTGAAAATTGTTCCCTGATCTGCAACAACCGGCAGCATAATTCTCCCGGCAGCTGTTTCCGCTACAATACGAGTGATGTATTGATGCTCGCCCATGTCGGACACACACGCCTCGGACCGATCTTCAATGAACATTGGCACGAACAACTCCAGCTGCTCTATTTCACAAGCGGCGCTGCCTCGATCCACTGCAATGCCGTCAGCCACGAACTTCGGGCTGGTGACACGCTCCTCATCAACAGCAACGAAATCCATTACGGCACAAATTACAGCCAGGAAACCCGTTACTACATTCTGAAAATCAATTTCAAAACCCTGTTCGATCGTCAGCCGAAAGCCGAGCAAATGCAGTACCTCGCTCCGCTGCTGGAAAATCGGCTGTTCTTTCAAAACAAGATCAGCCGTGATCCAAAGCTTAACGGGCTAATCGGGCAGATTATTGCCGAACACGATGAGCAGGCACCCGGCTATGAATTGTCCGTAACCGCTGCCGTCTACAATATCATCGTCTATTTACTGCGCTGTTACCAGCAAAAAAGCATGGCGGCAACCCGGCCAACCAATCAAATGCGCAGCTTGGACCAGCTTCGCCCCGCCCTCGTCTATTTGGATCGACATTACAGCGAGAATATTGAGCTCGACAACCTGGCACGACTCGGCAATATGAGCCCCCAGCACTTTTGCCGACTTTTCAAAGCCCTTACCGGCAGGCGCCCCATGGACTACATGAATTTTCTGCGCATCAATAAAGCGATCATGCTGCTGGCCGAAAATCACTTGAACATCAGCGAGATCGCCCTGGCCGTCGGCTTTAACGACACGAACTACTTCAGCCGCGTTTTTAAGAAATACCAACGGCTGTCGCCATCAAAATTCCGGCAAAAACAAAACGCCCCCGACAGCCGTGCCTATTGATTCCTTGCACAAAAAAACTTCCCCGCTTCGGGGAAGTTTTTTTGGTGGCAATATCATTCGTTGATAAATACCTTGTCATCGCCATTAGCCTGCGGCGGGGTGAACAGGCAAACGACCTGCATATCTTTGCCCACACAGCGGGCCGTATGGTATACACCGCGCGGATTGATATGGAGATCCCCGGCTTTTACCGGAACCCATTCGCCGCCTATATACATCTCACCGCTGCCGCCGTAAACAAAGACGATTTCTTCACAAGCTGCATGATAGTGCCGGTTCAGCAGCGGGCCGTGATTTTCGCCGATGAACAGTTCGGCCCGCGGGGATTTGTATACCGAATCACTGCGGGCACCGGCATCAACCGGGCGCGGGTGCGAAGCATAGAATTCCGGCAGATGGATCAACAGCCCTTCCTGGACATTAGCATCCAACAGGGTCTTAGCGCCAACAACTTTGCCGTCAAATTCCGGCAGGAACACCTTGTCATTGCCATTTTCTGGTGCCGCTGAAAAAAAGCCAATCACCTCCATCGGTTTACTGCCGGTGATCCGGGTCGCATGAACTACACCGCGCGGATTCACATGAATATCACCGGCTTTTACCGGGACCCACTTGCCACCAACATACATTTCGCCTTCGCCTTTATGCACATAAACGATTTCATCTGAGGTTGCATGGTAGTGCAGGCCAATCAACGGCCCCTGATTCGTGACAACACTGACCTGTACTCGCGGCGATTCAAACACATTTTCACCGCAGGAAACATCCGCTCCCTGGATCGGATGCGCTGCATAGAATTCATCCACATGGATCAGTAATCCCGTATCTGCTGATGCATCCAGCAACGATGCATCGCCCACATCAGGGCCTATTTTTTTTTCTTCTTTTCCCATTAGAAATTCCTCCTGTATTTGCATATCGCTTTACCAAACTGTTAAAGAGCAACCACCAGCACAAGGGATTGCCCTTTCTGCGGGGTTTGCCCCTTTGTGAATTCCCTAAAAATAAGGAATATCCTGCCAAAAAAGCTGCTACAATGCAAGTATTTTTTACGGCAAAACAGGGGATGCTCGAAAAAGCTCCCCTGCTCCCTGCTGTTCACTTTTCTGCTATTGCTTATTTATCAAGAAACACCTTGTCATTGCCATTGGCCTGCGGCTGTGCAAACAGGCTGAAGGCCTGCATATCTTCATTGCCCGTTACCCGGGTAGCATGGTAGAGACCGCGCGGATTGATGTGCAGATCGCCAGCTTTTACCGGAATCCATTTGCCATCCACATACATTTCCCCCTGTCCCTTGTAGACAAAAACAATTTCTTCACAGGAATTATGATAATGTCTGCCAATCAATGGGCCATGATTTTGAACCATAACAATCTCCGAGCGCGGGGATTTATATACCGAATCGCCGCGGGTTGCTGCGCCTTTTTTCAGCGGATGCTCCGCATAGAATTCCGGCAGATTGATCAAAAGGCCTTCTTTGGTACTGGCATCAAGCAGCGTTGCTGCGCCGACAACTTTGCCTTCAAAGTTTGACATAAATACCTTGTCATTGCCATTTTCCTGCGGCTGCGTAAAGAAGCCAATAACTTCCATCGGTTCGTCGCCGGTTACACGCGTCGCATGGACTACGCCGCGCGGATTCACATGCAGGTCCCCCGCCTTAACCGGCACCCATTTGCCATCGATATACATTTCGCCAGCACCTTTATATACATAAACAATCTCATCCGCCGTAGCATGATAGTGCAAACCGATCAACGGCCCTTTATTCGTGACAAGGCTCACTTGGACACGAGGTGATTTAAAGACTTCATCGCCCCGCGCCGGCTCCCCTTCCTTCAGCGGATGCTTCGCATAAAAATCGTCGAGGTTAACGACAATCCCCTTATCGCTCGATGCATCGAGCAAAGCCTTGTTGCCGACCGAAGGCCCCGCATTCTCTGTCGCTGCCGGAGCGGCCATTGCGGTAGCTCCAAACAAGAACATACAAGTAAGTCCCATAAGTAATGTTTTTTTCATCATAATCCTCCTCATTCTTTTCCCATTGCCATCTTTTTGCAATACAGTGAAACAGCTAAAAGCATTTGCCCCCTGCTGTTGACTTCTCAAGCAGCAACCGAGTAAACTCTTTTATAACGATGAATTCCCCATTTAACATCAATATCCTGTCGGAAAAATCCAACTATAGTGAATAGTCCACTATATGGTATTTGTTGCATAATTTTAAATTTTTTCCATGGAGCAGGAGGATTTCAGCTAAAAATGAAGTATGAATAGTTATTAGATGTATTTACCAAAAGCGAAAGGAGTCATTCTATGATTGGAAATTTAGGTGTGCAGTCCTTGAATCGGGCTTTTGATATTTTGGAAGTGATTGGCAACAGTGCTGATCCTGTCACGCTAAAAAAAATTGCTGAAACCACCGGGCTGCCAAAAACTACTGTATATCGGTTATTGAGCAATCTTGAGAACAGAAACTATGTACGCTGCGACAATCGGGGGGCCTATCATTTAGGCGGACAACTCTTGTCCATGCGGCAAAATCCCGATATCACTGCCATCGCCCCGCAGATTTGTACCATGTAAACCGATTTCGATAATCAGTAAATAAAATTTATTGCCTATATCGTCGGCAATATCAAATATTTATATAGACTATGTCCTGCATCCTCTCGTTACCGATCCAGCAATCCCGCTTAGCCAACTAACAGCCGCGTTGTCCGCCCGCTGTTCTTTTTCCTGCCAGCCAATAAAAAAGGCCAGTGCTACAATTTTTTTGCAGCACCGGCTTTTTCAACCATCGGCATCGATATTTTTTATGTATTCTTTCGGGCTGCGCTTCATGTACTTCTTAAACACGACGCAGAAATTTTTATAGTCGTTGAAGCCCGTCAAATCAGAAACCTCGTATACACGGTATGTCCCCTTCTCTAATAAATGAATGGCCTTTTGTATCCGGTACTTCGATAACAACTCGACAAAGGTATGGGCCGTGGCTTCCTTGAACTTGCGGCTCAAATAGCTGGCGCTTACGGCCAGCTCATCGGCCAGAGCCTCAATGCTGATTTTTTCGTCATAATGATCGCGTATCCGGTAAAGAGCCTGCGCCACATAGCTGTTGCGCAAATTGCTTTCACTGAGATATTTTTGCCAATCGACCAGAATGATTTTTTCCTTTGGCCCAGCGTCCGCCTGCGCCTGCAATGCTTTATCAGCCTGTTCTCCTTGGATTTTTTTTATGCTTTTGGCGAGTTCCTCTTCATCAACGGGTTTCAAAAGATAATCGACCGCCCCGAGCTGGAGTGCCTTACGGGCATAGCCAAACTCGGTATAACTGGTCAGGAGTATTGCCTTGAAGGACAGCCCGGGCAGTGCATTGGCTGCGGCGATCATTTCCAAACCGTTTAGCGTGGGCATAATGATATCGGTCAGAACAATATCCGGCTCCTGCTGCTTTATGAGTTCCAGTCCCGCGGCCCCGTTTGCCGCCTCACCAACGACCCGGCAGCCCAATGCCTCCCAGTCGATGGTATGCACGAGCCCCTGGCGAATGATGTATTCGTCTTCAACAATCAATACCTTTAACAATTCACTCACCTGCCTTTTCATAGGGAAGCGCCATCGAAACCGTTGTTCCCGCCGCCTGACTGATCAAGCTAATACCATAAGCTTCGCCGTACATCAGATGAATCCTTCTGTTGACGTTATACAGTCCCGAATGCTGCGAATAATTCTTTTTCGATGCCAGCATTTGCTGGATTTCGCACAAAGTTTCCGGTTCAATCACGGAGCCGTTATTAGAAATCATAATCCTTAAAACGGAGGCTTGCACGAAAACTTTCATCTCAATGACTAAATGCTCACAATCCTTCATGCCGTATTTGATCGCATTTTCCACGATCGGCTGAATGATCAGCTTGGGAACAATGCATGCGTTCACCGCCTCCGGCACCGACAAAACATAATTGAGGCGATTGCCGAAACGGTACTTCTGGATATCGAGATAATTCTGGATGTACTGCATGTCCTCTTGCAGGGTAACACGATTGGCCGTATTGTTTATACTGTAGCGCAAGAGTCCCGATAAAGCCAAAATCATCTTGCCGGCGGCATTCGGATCGAGCTTAATCATGAATTTTATATTCTCGAGGGTATTGAATAAAAAATGCGGATTGAACTGCGATTCCAGTTGCTTGATTTCCGAAATCACCGTCTCCCGGGCTTTTTCCTTGTTGTTTTGAATCAAATTCTTGAGACTGGCGAGCATCATATTATAGGCATCGCCGATAATCTGGAATTCATTGTTGGTCGTGATCGCCAGCCGCTGGTTCAGATCGCCAGCCCTTACCGCCTCAAAGGCTGCGACCAGCTGATCCATCATTTTTGTTTTTTCCACGGCCTGGTGCTTCACACTGATGATAACCGTCACCGACAAGACGATCAATACCCCGAGCAAAATAAAAATTGCATAGGCGAACTGCCCGATCATTTGCCCCACATCAGCAACGGCATAAATGGTCAGATCATCGTTTAAGATGCCCCGCTTGGTCACATAATACTGGTTTCCCGCTAAAGAAATATATCCATCCGCTGAGCGAAACCCTTCCTGCAGTTTGTTCATCTGCGTCGAAAAAACGCGATCCGTGCAAATCGGCACATAATCAAAACGGTCTTTCACGATGATATGCACATACGGATTCTCCATGCCGTCCAAGAGCCGGGCACCGGAAATAATGAGGACCAGATAGCCGTCAATCGCCCCGTCTTTCAGAATCGCTTTCCCCACAGCAATGTCCATGGGCTGGCTGAAGCTCTTGACATTCCCCATAAATTCATAGACAGGACTTGCCGGCGATTTTTCAATGCGCTGCACGATTCCCCAGGACAAATCTTTTGTCACATGCAAAAAATCCGGTTCCTGCGAGTTGCTTGACAGGACGAGCTGTTGGTTTTTGTCGAGCAAAAAAAATCCCGCATAGATCTCGGAGCGGTTTGCGTACGCGTATAATTTTTGATACATTTCCACCCGCGCCGCTTGGTTCTGCCGAAGTTTGGCAACATCACATTCCCCTGCCAGCGCGTCCGTTTCCCGCATACTGCCAGCGATTAACGTTTCCATGAAATCGCCGATGCTCGCCAGCCTTTTCTGATTGCGCTCCACGACATTTGTATTCCAATACGCTACAGCCAATCCTGCGGTAAGCAGCGACATGATAAAAATAGGAATGAGGGCATACAGCGTAAACGTTCGCCTGAGATCATCCCGCAAATGGTTTACTTTTCGCTCCATGCCCGCACCCCGATTCAATTCATTTGATTCTATTATAAACGAAGCCCTTTCATAAGGAAACCAGACTGGTGTTTATTTTCCGCAAACGATTTTGTTATAAACTGATATTTTTGTTACCGGAAACTTTAAAGAACAGCAGCAAAGCGACAATCGTCGTAAGCGACAGAATCGTCGACAGCGCCGCCGCGGTCCCGTAGCTGGCCCGGATGACTTCCGTGTAAATGGCAACCGACATCGTCTTCGTCGCACCCGTAAACAAGATGACCGACGAGCTCAGTTCACTAATGCAGGTAATCCAGCTGAGAATCGCCCCGGACAGGACGCCAGGAATCATCATGACGGCGGTTATTTTAAAGAAGGTCTTCAGTGGTGAAGCGCCGAGACTAATCGAAGCCTCTTCGACGCTCGGGCTGATCTGATAGAGAATCGCCGAACTCGAACGCAAAGTATACGGCAGACGGCGGATGACCAGGGAAATGATAATGATGGTCGCCGTTCCAGACAACGTCAGCGGCTCATCATTAAAGGCCAGGAGCAGGGTAATACCGAGGACAGATCCCGGAATGATGTACGGAAACATCGTCAACGTATCAATAATATCCGTGAGCCAGCTCTTGCGCCGCGTCGTAATATAAGCGACCAGCATGCCAAAGAAAACGATGACGAGAATCGCAATGCCCGAAAACACATAGGTATTCGTAATGGCGGTGCCAAGATTGGCAAAAATGGTGATATAGCTGTCAAGCGAATACCCCGGCACAAAAATCGAGCCGTTGGTCTTCAGGAAAGACGTATACGTAACCGTGATCTGCGGAATGACCGAAAAGAACACCAAAAGGTAAATGGCCAGATGCATTATGATGTTCTTGATGCCCGCGAGCTGCTTGGCCTGCATTGGCCGCAGTGAACTCATGGTAAAGGATTTCTTGCTGACAACGTATTTTTGCACGAGAAATATTGCCGTCGTCAGGACGACCATCAGCACAGCCATGGCCGCGGCAAAATTCGCCTGCCCGCCGACTTCATTGATGAATTCGGAATAGATCATGACCGGCATGACATTGAATCCTTCGCCGATCAGCATTGGCGTGCCAAAATCTGCCAAGGCGTTCATAAACACCATCAGCGCTCCGGCAAGAACCGTCGGCAGGATCAGCGGCAAAATGACCGTAGCCACTTTTTTGGTCCCGCTGCAGCCTAGACTTTCCGCCGCTTCGATTAAGGACGCATCTATCTTTTTCAAGGCACCGGACACATAAAGATAAATAAACGGATAAAGCTTTAAGGTCAGCACGAGCAAGATCCCGGTAAAGCCATAAATCGAAGGAACTTCCATATGCAAATTATTCGTCAGAAACTGTGTGACAATCCCGCTGCGCCCGCCCAGAAGCACCCAGGAGTAGGCCCCGATAAACGGCGGCGAAAGCAGGGATATAATCACGAGAACCTCGACAAATTTCTTGCCCCTGACCTTAAACGCCGTCATAAAATAGGCCAGCGCCGAGCCGATGACGATGGACAAGGCCGTAACGCAGGTCGTGACCCACATGCTGTTGATCAGCGACTGATAATAGTATTTGCGTTCAACGAAACGGTAAAAATTTTCCAAGGAAAACGCCCCGGTATCCGCATTTTGAAAGCCGGTGATGAACAGCGAAAAGAGCGGATAGATCAGAAATATCGTGAAGACGACAATCGACAACGCCGTGACGCCTGTCCAAAAATCCCAATGCAGCCTTTTCTTATTCATACTGTTTCACCTCCTGAATCAGACTGGCGCTCTGATCGGCTGTAAAGATATTGATTTTGAGCCGATTCGGACGCAGCGTGATGGTATCACCTACCTGATAGCTTCTTTCAGCATGCCCCAGATCCTGGGAAAATTCAATGGACGGCTGCCCCGGCAAAATCATGTCCGCCGCAAAATCCAGTGTGTAATTCACGTATTTCCCCAGGAAAACCCGCGAGGCTATCTTACAGGTAATGCCTTCTGCCTGCAGAGAGAATTCTTCCGGCCGCACCGAGATAATGACTTCCTGATCATCCTGCACATTAACCAAATTCTCCATTTTGAGTTGATAACCGTCCTGGAAGACGATGTGCGGGCCATCGGCTGCCAGCTTAACCTTGCCGCAAAACAAGTTCGAGTGGCCAATAAAAGTCGAAACAAATACATTATACGGCCTGGTATAGATGGATTCCGGCCGGCCGATCTGCTGGATTTCTCCCAGCTTCATGATGGCAATGCGATCCGAAATTGCCAGGGCTTCTTCCTGGTCATGCGTCACATAGACGGTCGTAATGCCGACCTGGTTTTGCACTTCACGGATTGCGCTGCGCATTTCGACGCGCAGTTTCGCATCGAGATTGGATAAGGGCTCGTCCATCAGCAATACACTCGGATGAATGACGATGGCACGGGCCAAAGCGACGCGCTGCTGCTGCCCCCCCGAAAGGCGTTCCGGCAGGCGATCCTGATATTCTTCGATTTTGACAACTTTTAAGATTTCATCGACTTTTTTCTTCATTGCAGCCTTATCCATATTGCGAAGCTTCAGCCCGTATTCGACATTCTCACGGACGGTCAGATGCGGAAAAATCGCGTAGCTCTGGAACACCATGCCGATGTTGCGCTTGTGCGTCGGAATATTATTGATCGTCTGGTCATCGAATTTTATCAGGCCGTCTTCGATGCTGTTAAAGCCGGCAATCATGCGCAGCAAAGTGGTCTTGCCGCAGCCGGAAGGCCCGAGCAAGGTAAAAAATTCACCGTTTTTTATATGAGAAGTCAGACCCGGAATAATTGTCAGTTGATCGTAACGCTTTACCACATTTTCAATATTGATTGCCACACTCATAGGTAGATCCCCCTTAAAATTTTTACACACAGCTGTTTACCAGCCCAACACTGCCATTTCAAGGCATAAAGATAGCCCACACAACCGCTCCGATTGCGTGGGCTGCCCTTGCCGCATCTTCCGGAGTGTTATTTTGCCCCAGTGAAGATATCTTTGAATTTATCAAGCCATGCTTTTTTATTTGCTACCACAACGGCTTCATCATCATCAATGATGCTGATCTTCGCTTTTTCCAGCAAGCCTTTTGGTGGTTCAACATCGTCTCTGACCGAACGGCGGTAGAGCTGCTGTACAATAATCGTCTGGGCTTCTTTGCTGGTGATAAAATCGATGAATTTTTTGGCATTTTCCATGTTTTTTGCATTTTTGATGATGTAAACACCATCCGGTTTGGAAATGACGCCTTCCTTCATGTATACGAGTTTTACCGGTGCACCGTCAGCCACATATTTAGCGCCACCCTCTTCAAAGGTAAGGCCTACAGCGTATTCGCCATCGGCAACGCCTTTATATACGGCAGAAGAACCGCTCAGCAGCTTGCCGTCGAGATTCTTGCATAAACCTTCCACATAGCTCCAGCCTTTTTCGGGATCGCCCTTGCCCATGGCATAGAGCATGTTGATCAGATGCTCGTAGGAAGAAGATGACTTCGAAGGATCGCATACCGCAATTTTCCCCTTCAAGGCCGGATTGAGCAAATCTTCATAGCCTTCTATCTTGATATCGCCAATCAGATTCGTATTGACCATGATGACGCTCGGTATATCGGTGAAGCGCGTCATGGAGCCTTCTTTGTTTTTGAAGGCTTCCTGCATATGGCCTTCATTGACCGAAGCATAGTTTTCAAACAGGGCCGCTTTCGGCTTCATCGTATTCAGCGATCCGCCCCAGAAGACATCGCCCAGCGGATTCGCTTTTTCCGATTCAACGCGTTTTAAGAGTTCACCGGCGCCAGCAGCAACGACTTCCACCTTTATGCCGCTCTGCTTTTCGAATTCCGTGACCAATGGATTGATAAACACCAACGGATGCGGGCAATAGATTACCAGTTTATCTGTTTTCTCCGTCGATGCGGCCTTCTTATCGTCCGCCTTCGGCGAAGATCCGCCGCAGCCGGCGAGAGTTACACAGGCAAAGACCAAAATGCACATTAGAGATAATAGCTTTTTCATGAAATGTCCCCTCACTTTTTATTGATTAGACTTGATTGTAAGTTAATTATATCGTTCGTGAATTTTCTGAACAATACGAAAAAATGTATAATTATCGCGAAAAATGAACAAAAAAAAGAGCGGCCATCCCGCTCTCGCCCGGCCACTCCTAAAAATGCCTTATTTACATTAAAACAGGCGCCCCGCAGGATCAGCAGCGCCAAGTGCCAACACGGACTCCGCCAAATCGTATTCCATAAAGGCGGCCGTCTGCAGCGCCAGATTTTCGGAAAATAAAAGCTTCAACAAACAAAAACCAAGTTCCAGTCCCGAAGTCACCCCGGCCGCCGTGATAATTCCCCCATCCGCGATAACCTTCTTTTTCTCCACGAAAACATCGGGATAGGCACTTAACTCAGCAAAGCATTCATGAAAAGTCGTTGCCCGCTTGCCTTGCAGCAACCCAGCCTCGGCCAAAATGAACGTCCCGGTGCAGACGGATGCAATATAGCGGGCGCATTTCCTCTGATGAAGGATAAATTCTCTGGTTTTCAAGTTTTCCATCTCCCTAAAGCGGCCTTTGCCGCCAGGCACGATCAAGACATCCAACTCCGGGCAATCGGCAAAATCAACCTCCGGCAAAATGCACATGCCATTAAACGCCCGAACCGGCACTTTGCTTTCCGCCACCAAATACACGACTGCGCTATCGGGCTTGATTTTATTCACATCACTTAAAACTTCAAACGGACCGACAAAATCCATTTCGGCTACACCATCATAAATTAATACGCCGATCTTCTGCATAAGCTTGACCTCCTGCTTTCATTTTTCACACATTCCGCTGGTATTCGCGGCAGACAATCGACAAATTCTTCACGCCCAACGCCTTGGCAACCGGCTCGCATTTTGCCATAAACAAAAAATATATTGCATCGCGATCGATTTCACTGAGGCTTTCGTAATTGCCTTGTCCCTTGGCGATGATGACGTCGGCCGCATAAAACACCCGCCGAAAGGCCGCGCTGGTCTTTGCCACCACCGTGCCGAGTGAGCCATCACCGTTGCTGATAATTTCAGCAACCGCCCCCATACCAACCTGTAAGGCATCCTCGGCGGTGACATCATTGACGATCGCCTGACCGCGAACACCATAGCTGACCTGCAGCGAGGGAAAACTCCGCTTGATCTGCTCGATGAAAAGCTTATCAATGACGATTTCACCGCAATTATCGCCCAAATACAATAATGTATCAGCCGTCTTGAGCTTCTCATACAGTTTTTTGCTGTCATCGACAGCCAGCCGCTGCTCCTGCGCCGTAGAAATTTTTTCCAGCAAGAGTTTTTCATCCAGGCTCTGCCTGGCCACAAAATCGATCAAATTCCCCGTAATCGCAATCTTCAGCGCCGCAAAAAATCCATCTGCAGCCTGATCGATGACATTTTGTATTGCAGGTGTCAACGAGAGCATTTTTTCGTTATACGCTCGCTTGATCGCCCCATAAGGATCCGTATCGCCAAGATGTCTGGTGATAATTTCCCACGTGCCGCGAATGACCTCCGGATTCGACCGCTTATAACTCGTCGCCTGCAAATATCCCAAGACCTCCCGCATAACCAGCTCTTTGCGGCAGTCATCTACTCCCGCAAAATCCGTTACCGTCAGAACCTGTTTCAAATTGCACAAAATGCAGTTTAAATTGAGTTGCATGTATCCTCAATCCTTTCTCTGCGCCTTTTTCGGCATACCCTTTTATCTACTTATTTTACTAAAGCTGTCAAGCTCAGGATGCCGAATCCTGCCAGGATCAGCCCCGCCAGCTGCTGCATCCAGTGAATTTTCCCGGGATCAAAACTCGTTCGAAATTTATAAACCAGCCCGGCCAAAAAAAGCCACCAGAGGACGGAGCCGACAAATACGCCGATCACCAGCAGACCCGCCGCAAAAACAGTTCCGCCGCCTACCCCGATGCCGGCAAAAATAGCCGCAAAGAAAACAATCGTCAGCGGATTCGTCAGTGTCAGGAAGAAAGTTCCCGCATAAGCACTCCAAAGTCCTTTCCCCTTTACTTTTGCCGCCACGGGCACCGGCACCGCACGAAAAAAGCGGTAACCCAAATACAGCAAAAACAAGCCACCGAGCAAGTGCAGCGGCCAGGTGTTTTTTATAAGAAAGGCCGAAACCGCAGTTATGCCAAAGGCGGCAACGCAGCTGTAGACAGCATCGGCCGTAGCGGCTCCCAGCCCCGCTGCCACACCGAAGGGAAAGCCCTTCACCAAGGTCGTGCGGATGCAAAGCAGCCCGATCGGCCCCACCGGAATGGCAATCGAAAATCCCAGCAGCATCCCTTTCAGAAAAAAAGCCGCATCGCTAACCATACAGCAAAACCTCCTCTTTCCTAAAATTTTCAAATCCCCGCAAATCAGTGATTTTCCATATCCTTCAACACACGCTCCAACTCGGCGACAGTCGGCAATTGATCCGGCCGATAGCGGATGCGGCCCGCGCCGTCGATTACGACAACGGCCGGAAATTTCCGCGCATACTGCAAAAAGTGACCGCCGCGCAACACCGGAACTTGATTGTCATATTTTGCCAAAAGACGCATCAGAGGCTTATCATCCTTGCTGCCGTTGAGCGTATACACATTGGCCGACGACCCCATATCGGCAGCGATCTGCTGCATCAGTGGCATCATTTCATCCAGGGCCTTGCGCGGTGTAAAGTTCATCCAGAGAAACAGCACCGTCGGCCGGCCTTCAAAACGCAGATGAATCGGATTTTGCCCCAGCCCGTGAAAGTCATCCTCTTTCACGACATCACCGATTTTCAGCAATACCGGAACGGCATCATTATAGAGTTTCTTTTTCGGCGCATAGGTCAGTGCCGGCATTGTCTCCAGAGCAGCCCCTTGCTGGTACTGCTCTATATAATGCTCCAGTGAAGTCACTTCAACCTGCCAGTCGCCATTGTATTGGACAATGCCCTGTGCATCGACAATGACCAGCGCTGGCGCAGCAGCATTATATTTTTTGAAAAACTCCGAGCCGCGCTGCAATTTAACCGGAAGCGTCAGATTCTGCTGCGCCCAAATGGTTTTAATCTGCTCGGCCCCGTTTCGCATTACGCAGAGAAACTGAATTTCATTTTTCTTCTGCTCATACAGAAGGTTCAGCTGCTTTAATTTTTCGAAATCATCCAGCCGATTCAAGGCAAGCAGGATCGTCATCTGTCCCTTAAATTCCACCGGCATTTCCTGCTCCGCCAAATCAAACAGCCTGATTGGTGGAGCTTCACTGCCGGCCTTGACCAAAGCCGTCCGATTATTGACCGGAACGGCATCGCCATAAACCATGTTAGCAAACGCCGTATCCCCAGCCACAAACAGCAGTCCAAGGCTCAGTAAAAACGTAAACAGCCCTTGTTTAAATCGCATCATTTTCCCTTACCTTCCTTTTTTCAGCATCAACATCGGCAAATGCAAGCAGAACTTAACCAGCTTTATGGATCTCCGGCAAATCCATGCCTGCCCTTTTAAAGAAGGGCAGAAACCGCAATTTCGTCTCCGAAATAATAATAGCAACAAAAATCAGGGCAAAACCCGCCAGCATCTGTATCGTGATGATTTCATGATAGAAAGCCACCGAAAACAAGACACCAAAGACCGACTCCAAGCTCAAAATAATCGCCGCAGACGATGGATCGGTGTATTTCAGCCCGATGCTCTGGAGCCCCAAACAGCCGGCAGTCGCAAAAACACCGAGATAAACAATACCCCAGATATCATTCATCACATAACTCATCGGCCAAGCCCCCTGTTCCAAGACCAGCAGCCAGGAAAGCACCGCTACCACCAGCAGCTGGATACAGGTCAGGAGCAGCGGCTCCCGCCCCCGGCAGACAACAGCCACGCCGACAATTTCAACCGCGCCGATGATGCCGCCTAAAAGCGTATAGATATCCCCGCGCAGGATCGTCAGACCTTCCTGCAGAGATACCAGGCCGATCCCCCCTAAGCATAAAAACGCAGCAAAAAAATCCCAGCCGTCCGGACGCCCCTTGCCAAACAGCCAATAGACAAACGGCACCAAAACGCAGTAAATCGCTGTCAAAAAAGCACTTTTCCCCGGCGTGGTATCGAGCTCCAAACCAAAGATATGCACCCCATACGAGGCAAAAGTGACCACCCCCAGCAAACTGCCCGAAAGCCAATACCCCCGGTCAAGCCGCGAAAAATCCTTGCGGCAGAAAACGCCAATACAAAATGCGCCGACCGTGAAACGTATGGCCAGAATCATCGCCGTTGACAGTGACCCCGTTGCTTCTTTGGTGATAAAAAACGTGCTGCCCCAGATCAGCGCGGCCAGCAGCAAAGCCAGGGTATAAAACAAATGACTTTTTTTTGCCAAAACAAATCCGCTCCTAAAAAACAAAAATAAATATAGTGCCGCCGGAACCGCTTCCTCGGCACTACCCTAAACGCATGAATTATCTAACTGCATCATAACAAGCAAAAAAAAAAAAGTCAAACTGGCGCGCCGGGATCTTTCCAGCTCTGCACCAAAGAAAAATGCGCCCCCTGAAGTAAAGCGTTTTTTATTTAAACACTTTACTTCAGGGGGCGCAAGCACGATGTGTTTTCAAATTATCCTTTTGCTGTTTACGCAGCATCAGGCATTGATCCCGCTCATTCGATAATCCCGCAAATCCCTGGCAATCATAAAATCCGCTTCCGTACACACCTTAAGCTCGACCAACGATATTTCCGGGTCTTTTTCAATCAGCATAAGCCCTTTATCCATAACTTCAAACACCGCTTTTTCGGTAATGATCACATTCACCACGTTCTGCCCCGTCACAGCCAGTCTGCATTTTTTTAGAATTTTAGAATTCCCCTGTTTGTCGTTGTGCTGCAGCGTGCAGACAATCTTTTGGGCGCCTGTGACCAGATCCATGGCGCCGCCCATGCCCGGTGAAAAATCGCCGGTCGCGGCATTTCGCGCCCAGTTGGCAATATCACCGTGTTGATCGACTTCCAACGCCCCCAAAATAGCCGTATTCACATGGCCGCCCCGGATGATTGCAAACGACTCGCATAAGTCAAAAACAGCCGCGCCCGGCAGTAAGGTAACCGGCTGGCCGCCGGCATTGGCGTTGTCGGGATCTGCTTCACCCGCATAAGGCGTGGGGCCAAACAGCAGACAGCCGTTTTCCGACTGCAAAATGACATGAACGCCAGCCGGCAGATAATTCGGCACAGCGGTCGGCATGCCAAACCCCAGATTCACAACTTCCCCATCCTTTAATTCCAGTGCTGCCCGCCGCGCAATTTTTTCCCTTGTATTCATCAAAACCCTCCGCCTCCTTTTGTCCTCACCTGCCCCGTCGCCAGCCAACGCTCGTTGTACAAATCGGTATGCGCCGCCAGGGTATTGCCCTGCACGACGGCATTCACGTATACGCCCGGCGTGCCTACATGATCCGGCTGGATCGCACCAACCTCGACGATTTCATTGACTTCCGCCACCGTGTATTCGGCCGCCGTTGCCACCACCCGGTTGCAGTTGATCGAAGCACCACGGTATTCCACATTTCCCAGCCGGTCGCCGCGATAGCCCTTGATAAAGGCGAATTCCGCCGCCAGCGGCAATTCCAGCAGATATGCCCTGCCGTTCACCGTTATTTTCTCTTTGCCCTCTTCCACTAAGGTTCCCAGTCCGACCGGCGTCAGGATGCCGCCCAGCCCGGCCCCGGCGGCTCTGACTTTTTCGACCCAGGTACCCATCGGATAAAGTTCGACCGCTAACCGCCCGGCCTTCATTTCCTCTAAAAGCTCCGGGCAGGTGCCAATATGCGAGGTGATGATTTTTTTCACCTGACGGTTTTTAAACAACACCGCCATGTCAAAATCCCCGCCCGGCATACTGCTTACATCGCTGATCAGCGTCAGGTTCTGCACGCCGCTTTCAGCAATCTTTTCGATGCATTTCAGCGGTGCCCCGATGCCTAAAAAACCGCCGAGCATAACGGTCGCCCCGTCATGCAATTTTGTCAAAACCTCATCGATCTCTTTAATCTTGTTCATTTTTCCGCCTCCTCTGTTTCCCTGCCCCAAAATGCCTTGCTTCACGGCAAAGGCTCTACAAAAATAGCCCTCATTGTAAAAAAACAATAAGAGCTATTCAATCCACCGTTAAATTTTAAGCTGGCAAAAATTCTGTCAAAACGATTATATAATATTTTACGTTCTGCTTCAAGCCCACCAGAAATTTTGACAAAACCGCAGCTGCTTTCAGCCGTTTTTACTAGCTGCGTCAATAGCTGCGATCTCATCTGCGGAAAACACGGTATGCTCAAGGATCGCGATGTTTTCCATGATTTGGGCGGGCTTGGAAGCACCAATCAATACACTGGTGACCGCTTCATCTTTGAGCACCCAGCTCAGTGCCATCTGGGCCAGTGTCTGGCCGCGCCGGCTGGCAATTTCGTTCAACGCAGCAATCTGGGCCAGTTTCTCCGGCGTAAGCTGCTCGGCGTGCAGGAATTTACCGCTGCGCTGCATCCGGCTGTCAGCTGGAATTCCCTTTAAGTACTTGTCACTCAGCAGCCCCTGCGCCAAAGGACTGAACGCCACAATGCCGCAGCCCACTTTTCCGGCTGCTTCTTTTAACCCGTTGCTTTCGATGTGCCGGTCAAAGATCGAATAGCGGCTCTGGTTGACAACGAACGGACAGTTGCATGCGCGAAGAAATGCCATGGCGGCCTCCGTCTGCTCGCCGTCGTATTTTGATATCCCGGCATATAAGGCTTTGCCGCTTTTCACCGCCGCGGCCAAAGCCAGCAAACTTTCCTCCATCGGTGTCGCGGGATCAGGCCGGTGATGATAAAAAACATCCACATAATCGATCTGCAGGCGTTTTAAACTCTGGTCCAGGCTGGCCAGCAGGTATTTGCGGCTGCCGCCATCGCCGTAAGGGCCCGGCCACATCTCATGTCCGGCCTTCGTGCTGATGATCAGTTCATCGCGATAGTTCCGCAAGTCATGCTGCAGAATCCGGCCGAAATTCGTTTCGGCACTGCCTGGTTCCGGCCCATAATTATTGGCCAGGTCAAAATAATTGATGCCGTGATCAAACGCCGTAAAGCACATGGCCCGCATATTTTCATAATCATCCCGGGTGCCAAAATTATGCCAAAGGCCCAAAGAAATCGCCGGCAGCTTTAAGCCGCTCCTGCCGCAGCGGTTGTAGCGCATCTGCTGATACCGCCCTTTGTCTGCTGTATAGTTCATCGTTCAACCTCCCATTTTCCTGTTTATGCCAAACCCTGCTCTTTAAATCGTTTCAACCTGTTTTTCCAAAGCCCCTGGCTGGCATCCGCCTACATACTTCGCGAGAAATTTTTTTAATCCTGCTGCGCTGTACTCAGCTGTTTTCCTTTTTCCTCTGGGCTGCCAATTCCAACAGGACAAGTTCCATGCCGTAATCGATGCTTGCCAGATCGGTTTTGCTGACACTGAATTTCAAAACATTAGCGGCCGGATATCCTGCCAGGTAATTGTCCTGGATGGAGTGAAGCCGTACGCCTTTTGCCGCCAAAGCCGCAATCACCTGGTCGCCGTCAATGGCGGCAGTACACGCTGCGCAGGCGAAAAAGCCCGTAACGGGCACATGCCATCGGCTCAGGGAAGTATCCGCGGCCCGCACAGCCCGCTGCAGCCGCCGCATTTTTTCGGCATAAATATTTTTCAACTTTTTCCGGTGCGCCTGCAGCATACCGCTTTTTATGTAGATCGCCAGCGCCCCCTGCGATACCACCGAAGTCCCGAGATCCAGCCATTTCTTATGCGCCGCAAAGCGTTCCCGTAAAACTGGCGGCACGACGGCTGCCGCTACCCGCAGCCCCGGCAGCAGCGTCTTTGAAAAACTCTTCAGATAAATGACCCGTTCCGCCACATCCTCGTAATAGAGCGGGCATTCACTGCCCTGCATGGCTAAATCCGCCAAATAGTCATCCTCGACGATATACACATCATATTTCTCGGCCATCTTTACCATCTGCCTTTTTTCCGCTAAGGATAGACTTGTGCCGAGCGGATGCTGCAAGCGCGGCGTGGTATAAAAAAATTTTACATTCCCGCGGGCAAACAGCGCTTCGAGCGCATGTAAGTCCAAGCCGGAAAAACCGCGTTCGATGCCCATCGCCGGAATCCGCTTGAGTTCCAAAAGCTTCAGCAGCCCCGTATAGGCCGGCTGCTCCACCAAAACCACTGATTTTTCCCTGGGGAAGTCCATATCACAGAGAATCTGCAACGCCTGCTGCGATCCCGCTGTAACGAAGATGTTTTCCTCCTTGGCAAAGACCTGATAATCGGCTAAATGCTCGGCCAGCACGGACAGCAGCTCTGGCAAGCCCTGGGCATCAACGTAATTAAACAAATTTTGCTGATAAAGGTCGATGGCCTGATTCAGACAATGTCGAAACTCGTCATAGGGAAAAATTTGCTCATCCGGGGCGCCCGAGGCAAAATTGATCACCCCGGGCGAATCCGCCGTACCGGTCGCTTTCTTCTCGACCAAAAAATAGCCGCTCTGCGGAATTGCATAAACGACATGTTCCTGCTGCAACTGGGCATAGGCTCGCACCACCGTAGCTTTGCTGCAAGCAAAAGCCACCGCCAACTGCCGGATTGTCGGCATAGGCTCGCCAACCTTGATTTCCCGCCGCTCTATTTTTTGCAACAAATAGCTGGCGATGGCTTTATATTTCTCCATTTGCAAACCCGCTTCCTGTTAAATTGTACTGGTACAACAGCCCTATTGTTTGATTGCTTTAACAGTTCAGCTGCCTTATATTATATCTATACTACGTAGTTGCCATAAACCCTATCAAAAAGGAGCGATTCTGTGTTTATTTTAATTCTAAAATACCTGGAGCCGCTGCCGGCTATCGAAAACGCGCTGGCAGCCCATATGGATTATCTGGAAAAATATTATGTTCAAGGAAAATTCATCGCCTCCGGGCCCCAAAACCCGCGCACCGGCGGCGCCATTTTATGCCTGGCCCAAAACCGCCGGGAAGTCGAAAGCATCATAAAAGAAGATCCGTTTTACAGCCGCAAACTCGCCGCCTATGAGATCCTTGCATTCACGCCAACAAAATGCAGTCCTGAACTAGAACTGCTGCTCGCCCCCTAACCCCATAAACCAATTACAAGAAGACCTGAAAAAGGCACTTTATGCCGCTGCATAAAGTGCCTTTTCTATCCAAGTATCCAATTAATTTACCATTTTAAGCTTTGCGCAGCATGATTTCCAAAATCTGGTCATCCGTCTGTACCATGCCCTTGCAGGCCAAGTCGCCAATATTGCCAATCGAAACATCGATATCGTTGGCTACAATCCCCTCATCGCCAGTCACCCGGATTCCCTCAAGGGCCATCATGACGGCTTTTGATGCCGCACCGACGGCTGTTGACACTTTCATCGAACAGCTGTTGGCCGCCCCGTCGCAGATCATGCCGGAAACATCGCCAATCATACTCGATATCGCCATGCAGACACAGGAAAAATCCCGTTTGAGCAGCCACACCATGCCGGCGGCCGCGCCCATCGAAGCCGTCGTAACCGCGCACAGCGCCGACAACTTCGGCAACTTGCTATGAATATAAATCGCCATCATATGCGACAGCATCAAGGCCCGCGTCAGCGTTTCTTCATCGGCCTTCACGTATTCAGCCACGACGAGCACCGGCACGGTTGCAGCAATCCCTTGATTGCCTGAGCCGGAATTCGTCATCGCCGGCAAAGGTGCCCCGCCCATGCGCGCATCCGATGCGGCCGTTGTGCGCATCAATACGCGGGTCATCAGGCAGTCCGACAGCAGGCCGTTTTCACTCTGCCGTTTCAGCGTTGCCCCGATATGGAGCCCGTAATCGCCTTTCATTCCCTCCGTCGCCAAAGCATCATTGAGCTGTGCCGCCTCGCGGATAAAAGCGATATCAGCCAGCGGTGCCTGCATGGCAAAATCGAAGACATCGGAGGCTTTGAGGTCGCCGAGCGAATAGCCCGCCGCCTGAACCGAGGCATCTTGGTCAGCAGCCTCGAAGAGAACGACCCCATTGGCTTCGATCCGAATGACGTTCGTGTGCTGGTCGGCAATGGCGACCTTGACCCAGTCTGTCCCATGGCTAACCGTAGCTTCCGAATAGAGAACATGCGGCACTGCCGCAACGGCGATCTGGACGCGCTTTTCGGCGACCATCCGCTTGCCAGCGGCAACCTGCTCCTCGGTAAGCTTTTTCAGCACTTCGAGCTTGCCGTCGGGATCGCCGCCCAGGGCACCAACAGCTGCGGCAATCAGAAGCCCCGTCCTCCCGGTTCCCGGAACCGTGACTCCCATTCCGTTTTTCATTAAATTCGCCGAAACCCGCGCAGCGATTTTTTCCACTGGTTTCCCCAGCCGCTGCGCCGCAATCGCTGCCGCCAGCGCCAAAGAAACCGGTTCGGTACAGCCGACAGCCGGAACAACTTCCTGCCTGACAGCCTTTATCAGCTCTTGCCATAACGGATTCAGCCGCATCGTATTTTTTTCTTGCATCGCCAATTCCCCTTCCACATTCCACAGTTAAATTTTATAAAAACAGCAGCCAGATGACTTGCTTTTAAGAGAATGCTATAAACGGTGATATGCAGAGCAAAATCCCCGTAGCGATAATCAGCTTTAAAGCCAGCCCTTTATACGCATGCAAAGCTGGTACCCGATAGACAAGATACGCCGGAATCAGACAGCCGACCAGCCCAAAGATCGGGCTGCAAATCGAAGTAAAACTCAGTACCGGTGCATTCAGGACAATCGCCCCCCAGGACATCAGAATCGTAAACACCATGATGCCATTGCCCACGAGACTCTTGTTGATGCGTTCTTCCGGCAAAAAACGGCAGAGCACATTCATGACCAGACCCTGGCAAGCTTCACGGAAACCGAGATACACGCCGAAATATGCCGTCATGACGGCAAAAATATTCAGGATCAAGCTGAATATTTTGACCGACTGCTGACCGCCGTCCTGCGCCGCCATGGCCAGAGCCGAAATATTTGCCTGGGATGCCCGCACGGCCTGTTCGTGGCCCATAGACAGCGTAAAGGATACGGCATAGAAAAATACCGTTACAAATAAAATGCCAAAGGCAATGTTCATCGCCCGCATCGCCTTATAACGCGCTACCTCAATCGATTTTTCGTGCGACCGATAGGAAATGACCATCGGACTCAAGCTCTGAATGAACAGAATCGACGTTAACGTAAACGGCAGCATGACAATTGTATCGCGCAGCAAATCGCCGAGCGGCGGCATAGCTCCGACATTGGCCAGATCCCAGCGACTGATCATCAACAGCCCCAGAAACGCAACGACCAGCAGTTTGGTCAAAACCATGCCCGAGGCAATCTTGAACAACAGCTTTTCCCCGCGCGAAGCCAGTGCCACCAGAAAACAGATCAGCCCTAGGCCATACAGCGGATTCTTTGACAGCAGCGTATCTGTAACCCCAAAAGATTGTAAAAAGGACGCACTGTCATTGGTAATTGCCGTAGAATAGACGAAAACCCAGATGATCAACATGATGAAATACAGCGCCCCTAAAAAAATCCCCCAGTTTTTCCCCAGGTAGCCTTTGATTACGCTCGGATAATCCTTGCATTCCGGTGACGTCGCCAGCGTGTTGATGAACAACCGCTGGAACAAATACATGGCCGGATAACCGATGACCGCCGAAAGTAAGAATACCCACAAACCCATAAGCCCTACCTGCACGGGCAAAAATACAATGCCGGCGCCGATGGCCATGCCGATGCTCATGATGACCCAGCCCCAGTCCGTTCCATCAAAACGGATTGCTTCTCGCCACGCATCAGCCGTCAACCCGGATTTTTCTGCCAGAGTACGAGGAGAAAAGTCTTCTGCAACCGCTTCTTTTACTGTTGATAAACTCATTGCGCATACCTCCACATTTTAAACAATCGATTCATATCAATATTCTGTAAATTTCAGGCAGAAGGACGGATGCCTTGTCCGCCCTTGACCCTGGTTTTAGCCCTGCGAATTATAGGCAACCAATTCGATTTCCACCCGCGCGGCTTTGGGAAGTGCAGCTACGGCAACGCAGGAACGTGCCGGCAGCTTATCGCCAAAGTAACGCGCATAAACTTCATTTACGGCAGCAAAATCAGCCATATCTGTAATAAATACCGTAGTCTTCACGACATCATCAAACCCGAGTTCAGCCGCCACCAGAATCTGTTTGAGGTTTTCCATCACTTGTATCGCCTGCGCGGTAATGCCGCCTTCGACCAAAGCCCCGGAAACCGGATCCAGCGGGCTCTGCCCCGAACTAAACAAATAATTCCCGGCCATGCGTCCCTGTGCATAAGGCCCGATTGCCTGTGGTGCCTGTTTTGTACTGATTACATCTCTCATCTTTCATTACTCCTCACATCATACTTTTATTTTAAAAACACCTGTCTGCCCCCAGGGCAAGGTTGTTTAAAATCTCCGCTTTGCAGCCAACGCCTTTTTAAATCTAATGTTCTTCCCGGACGGACATTCTTTAACAGCAGTTCGTTTCAGCGCCGATAAATCTTCTATTTCGTGTAATAATTTATTCTCACAATAATATTTTTTTACTAGTAATTGACAAAAAAATTTCCCCGAGGGAACCGGCAGCCAGCTGTCATTTGCTGGCTAAATACCGATAAATCGTGCTCTCAGAAGTCTGCAGCCGGCTTGCTGCTTTCGCAATCGAGCCCTTGATCTTGAAAATCCCATTGGAATTGAGCTTTTGGACAATCGATATTTTTTCATCAATGGCCATGCGCTCTACCGGCATATCGTATTCCCGGATAACCTTTTCAATGGCCGAATCGACGACAGTTTCCACCGAAGTACTCAATGACTCTTCAATTCTTTCATTTTCCGTTTCGACCGGCAATACATTAGTTCCCGGGTTATTGAGCACCGGATTATTTGTCATCAGGATGTTCACCAGTTTTTCCGTCAAATTTTTCACCAAGAGATTATCCGGCGAATTGATGATATTAACGCACATCATGCCGGCCAGTTCGCCCTGCGCATCTTTAATGAAGAAAGTGGATGACCGCAGTTTTTCGCCGCTGGCCGTCCGGCTCAGATAATTTATAATGGCATTTCGCTCCCGATAAACTTTCTTTTCAATGAGCTCCACCGCCAAATCTGTCAATGGGCAGCCGATCTGTCGGCCGCTGATATAACCATTGCGAATCGCGACAACGGAGTCCTCAATGCTGTCGACGCGGTGCAAGATCACTTCGCAGTGCGGACCAATGATGTCGGCGATAAAGTCCACCAGCGGTATATACATATTCAACAAGTTTTTATGATCCATCAATGCCATCCCCCGAATCCTTCGCCCTAAATCTTATAAGAATTTTCTTTATCTTATCTATATTCCATTATAAACGAAAAAACAATTTTTGCAATAATAATTTTTTATTATTTTCGCAATTTTTTCTACATTCCCTTTCCTTTGCCAAACGACATCCCTGCACAGCAAAAAAGCCTGGAACACACCAGGCTTTTTTGCTTTATTTTCAGGTGTTTTCCGCGATTACCGCACCGACAATAGCGCCTGCCACCGCCGCGGCAAACGCATCATTGTCATCATGCTCTTCATGATGCTCATCTCGCGGCGGTTCCGGCTGCGGTTCACGGTGTTCATCGCGATGCGGCTTCGGCTCTTCGCGGTGCGGATCCGGGCCCTCCTGCTGATCGTATTGCGGTGCCGGCGCCTGCCGATGATGGGCTGAAGCTTCCGACACGCCCCCGATCAATCCCGTTAACAGCAAACCGCAAACGGCCAGTGCCGTCATCTTTTTTACCAATCTGTTCATAAAATTTCCTCCTCTTACTTTGATGTCACTTTCTATAACCTCAGTATAAAGGCCCTTCCTTGGAAATCCTTTTGATCAAATTAAAAAAATAATCGCCGCACAAATTATATGCAGCGATCATTTCCTCAAACACGGCAGATCCGTCCGGCAGCTTTATTTCATTAAACATCACAACTAAAGTAATTTTTCATATATTCCAAGTACAGTATCTCTTGAAAGCTCGGCATAATTGTTCGCCATAAGCCGCCCCTGCCTGGTCATTACGATGTCTGCATATTCCTTCAAATCAGCTTGCCGCACACCGTATTCCCGCAGTTTTTTTTGCGGCAAAATCCGCTGCAAAAGATCATCCAACACGGCAAAGGCCTGCTCCGGCTGGCAGACAAGAATTGCCGCCAAATGCCTTTCCAACGCAGTCAGACTGCCATCGCCACCGATCATCTGGTAAGTCTTATAGACTTCGCTGAACATCGCATAATTGGCTTCGCCATGCGGCACGTGGCAGGCTGCCCCGAGCGGATAGCTCATCGCATGCACCGCCGCGCAGCCGGCGTTGCCAAAGGCAAGCCCTGCATAGGTGCTGGCCAGCAGAAAATCACCCAGCAGCAGCTCGCGCGCCGCTTCGCCTTTGGCCGCAATCTCCTGGTACCCCTTCAATATCAGCGTCAATGCCTGCAGCGAAAACAACTGACTCAAGGCAGTAGCTTTCGGCGACGTATAGGACTCGACTGCATGAATCAAAGCGTCAAGTGAACTGGCCGCAAAAGCAGCAAACGGCAGCCCCGCTAAAAGCTCCGGCAGTAAAACCGCTTCGTCGGCATAAAGCGCATCTGCGGCCAGCCCAAGCTTGGTCTTGCTTCGCGTAAGCTCCAAAATGGAAATATTAGTCATTTCGCTGCCCGTGCCACAGGTCGTCGGCAGCAAAATCAACGCTTTGTCTTTTACCGCCGGAATTTTTCCGGCAAACAGCTGATCCACCGGCAGGATGTTTTTCAGCGCAAACAATTTTGCCACATCGAGAATTGTGCCTCCGCCAATCGCAACCACGCGCTGAAACTGCCGCGAGCCAATTTCCCGGCAAATGCCTTCCACCATCAAATCCGTCGGTTCACCGCTGCCATACTGCCGGTAATCTATAACGATGGCACCTTTGAAAACGCCGACAAAGCTCCGGGCCTGCTGCGAAGCACTGACAAATACCAGATCACCAGCACCAATCGCATAGGTTTCGCAAAGCTCCCTGACAGACGCAAGGAAGCGCAACTGCGGCACCATTCGAAAACTCTTCATCGAACGAACCTCCTCAAGCACTGGCGCACTGTTTTTCAGCAACCGCTGCATAACCAGTGCATTTTTCTATCGCTTTTTCAAATATAGCCAGACCGGCATCGAGCTGACGATCCGATATGACGAGCGGAGCCAGGAAGCGGATGACGTTTCCATAAACACCGGCATTTTCGACCAGCAACCCCTGCTGCGCGCATTCTTTTACCAGCGCCCCGACCAATGCAGCATCCGGCGTTTTCGTTTCGCGGTCTTTGACAAATTCAATGCCAACCATCCCGCCGAGGCCGCGGATATAGCCGATCACATCATATTTCTCCTGCCATTGGCGATACCGGGCCGTGACCTTTTGGCCGATTTCACAGGAACGCTCTGCCAGGTGATCCCGTTCCATAATTTCTATCGTTTTCAGTGCCGCCGCACAAGCCAGCGGGTTGCCGCAGAAGGTGCCGCCGATCACGCCGCCCGGAACGGACTGCATGATCTCATCACGGGCGACGATCGCGCTGATAGGAACGCCCGCGGCGATCGACTTTGCGGTCGCAATGATATCCGGTTCCACGCCGGCTTCCTGCCAGTACTGCGTGGCAAACATCCGTCCCGTGCGGCAGAAGCCGGACTGGACTTCGTCAGCGATCAGCAAAATGCCGTGTTCGTCACAAATTTTCCGGACAGCTTTAATCCAGGCTAAAGGTGCCGGAATAAAACCGCCTTCCCCTTGCAATGGTTCAACCACCAGGGCCGCCACGTATTCGGCTGGCGAACAATCATTAAAAACCTCCTGCAGTTTACCGACGTAATAAGCAATGGCCTTGTCTTCCGGCATGCCTTCTGGCCGGCGGTAAATATAGGGGAATTCTGCCCGGTAAATGCCATCCGGGAAAGGCCCCATCCCCTGGGCATACGCTTTTTTAGCCGTCATCGACATCGTCAGCAAGGTTCTTCCATGAAACGCTCCGGAAAATACGATGATATTCGGCCGCTTGGTAAACGCCTTGGCAATCTTCACCGCGTTTTCATCGGCCTCAGCACCGCTGTTGGCAAAAAAAGTCCGTTTCTTCGCCCCGCGCACTGGTGCGATGGCATTGAGTTTTTCTGCCAGTTTGACATACCCCTCATGCGTCACCACGTTGAACATTCCGTGAAAATATTTATCCGCCTGCTTTTTAACCGCTTCAACAACCTCCGGGTGGCTGAAGCCGATATTCAATACCCCAACCCCGCCCAATCCAATCAAGAAAGCGATTGCCATCGACATCTTCAATCATCGCCCCGGCACCGCGTTCGATCACAACCGGATAACCGCAGCGAATAGCGCTCGGCACGGCTTCATTTCTTCGGCCAATCCACTGGGACGCCTTCGGCCCCGGAACACTTTGGGTGATAATTTTTGGCAACTCGTCTTTTAACATGGTACTTCCTCCCCTATAAATAAAAAGGTTGTCTGGCAGGATCGGCTCCATTCGCCGTCTGCGTTCCGGAACCGGCGCCCTTGCCATACAACCCTGCTGTTTAAACTGTATATAGCATAACCCCTTCGGCAAATGCTTACAATGGGATACCCTCCCAACAATCGCCGATTTCTTTATGCTTCCTTCACAACTTCTTTCATCACGACGTGCGACGGTACGCTGCCTCATCCGGCACCGCTTCGACTGCATGAACCTGCCGCGCGATGACCACGGCTAGTTGCAGCATCAGACGATCGTAGGAATTCGCCAGTTTTTTCCCGCTGACATCTTCAATCTTCTTCAAACGGTAATCCAGCGTATTCCGGTGCACAAACAAGCGATGCGCCGTTTTTACGGCATTTCCATTTTCCTCGAAATAAACAAAAAGGCTGTTGACCAAATCCATTTTATAGCGCTGGTCATGCTCCTCCAGTGTGCCGATGATTTCACGACAATAGGCCTGCAGCTTTTCCAATGGGATTTCCAGCAATAATTTATAGATCCCCAGGGCTTCATAGCTGTATACGGCCTCTTTTGTGACCGCCGAAGCGCCAAACCACAGCGCTTTACCCGCCTGCAGATAACTGTCACGCATGTGCTGCAGCGAAGCCGCCGGATCGCCCAGTCCTGCTGCCAGCGAAAGCGGTGCAAAATGCTGTTGCAACACCGTCACCAGTTCCTGCACCAGCAGGGCATTCTGCTTTTCTGCCAGACTGTCCCCCGGCAACAAAAAGAGAATTTTATCCATCCACAAGCTAAGCAAGACTTTCCGACCCCGCCGGACAAAAAAGTCCCGAGCCATCTGCTCAAGCTGCGGCTTCAGCAACACAAAGTCACCGGTGGACAGCTGCTTCGTTCCGGCCAGTCCCACAAGAACCGCCTGCTGCGGCTGCGATAAATCGTAACCGTATGCAGCGGCATGTTCCAGCAGGGACTGCTCGGCATCGACCGGTTTCAGCAACAATTGTTCGAAAAAGCTGCTCAAGGACTGCTTTTCGGTCTGCTGCATGACGATGTAACGGGAAATTTCCTGCATAACCTCGACCAGCTTGACTTCCCATGGCAATGTCAGCAAGGGAAACCCTGCCGCCTCAGCAATCGCCAGAACCTCTGGCGGCACCGCTTCAATATATGGACCTATATTGATGATCATTCCTGCCAACTTTTTCGCGATGACCCCTTCGACCAACGAAACTAGTGCCTCCGGCTTGCCCTGCAGGCCAATGCCGGTGATAATCAGGAGTTCTCCCCCCTGCACCCATGGCAGGACATCCGGCAGATCGATAAAATGTACCCAGCGCACCAGATGATTCAACCCACCCGCGCCCGCTGCAACCTCGACTTTTGCGAGGGTTTCAAGCTTCATGATTTCCCAACAGCTAACCATTCAACCGCCCCCTTAAAATGCTTGCATTATTTTACATTGACCGTTTTTGCCTCATCGGCCGACAACACCATATAATCTTTTGACAGCCCATAATTTTCCAAAATTTTTGTCAAGCTGCCATCCGCTCGCATTTCATTCAACGTTTTATTGACTTCCACCAAAAAGTCTTTGTCCTCAAAGCGCAGAGCCGCACCGATTTTACCAGCAGCTTCTGCTTCATATGGACTCAAGATCCGCAATTTTAAACTGTCATTTTGCTTTAAGGTATAAGAGGCAACGATCCCATCGGTAAGGCAGGCATCAATTTTCCCCGTGCTCACAGCCATCATCAATTCTGCCTGACTGTTAAACACTTTTACTTCCTTGACCTTGCCCTCCGTCTGCCATTTTTGTGCCAGTTCTAAAAAAGTCATGCCCTTTTGTCCGCCGATGACTTTATCCTTCAGATCCGCCTTGGTCTGGATGGCAGAATCCGCCTTTACGACCAGAGCTTCCCCTTCTTTATACCATATATCCGTAAACAAAGCCTTTTCGAGGCGTTCCGGTTTGATGTACATTGCATCTGTCACCATATCCACTGTCTTATTATTGAGTTCAATCAAGAGATTTTCAAACGGAACCTGTTTCATCTCGACTTTGGCAATCCCTAGGCGTTTCGCTACCTCCTTGATGATCTCAGCATCGACACCAGCAAAACTGTTGCTGTTCATGTCCATATAGGCAAACGGCGCATCATTCGACGACGCCACCACCATAGTCCCCTTCGCCCGCAAGGCATTCAAGGTCTTGCGGGCCGACGGATCATTTGCCGCGCTGGCGGACGCCGAAGTCTCCTTTGCCGGCGAGGTATCTGCACCGCACCCCACAGTCAGTATGGTCAGGGCCAAAATAAGCAGGGTCCAAAACGTAATTTTTTTACTTGCATTTTTCATCAGGTATCAGCCTCTCTGTAATAAAATTTATCGCCGCCAAGCAAGCCCACAGGCAAAACTACCGGCGGACCGCTTTCAATTTGTACTCGATGAGCTTGACGAGATGCGACAGCGGTACGCTGATCACCAGATACGCCAAGGCCAGATAGGTGTAGGATTCTATCGTGAAAAAAGTCTGTGAAGCAAAGGTCTGTGTCCGCAATAAAAGCTCATTGACCGCTACATAGGCCAGCAGGGATGTGTCCTTCACCATCATGACCAAATAATTCCCCAGTGATGGCACGATGCTGCGCAGTGCCTGCGGCAAAACGATGCGAAAAAGCGCCTGGTATTTGCCAAATCCCAAAACCAATGCGGCTTCGGTCTGTCCCTGATCGACGGCGACGATTGCCGCCCGGATGACTTCTGACATGTAGCAGCCATAGTTAAGGCCCAGTCCGACAATGCCCGCCGTCAACGGCGCAATTTGCACATCGGCTTTCAGCCCGAACAAAGACGCGACGAGATTACACAGTAGCGGCACCACATAATAAATGTAAACCAACTGCACCAGCAGCGGCGTGCCGCGAATGATTTCCAAAAATACATATAAAACCCCTTTGATCATTTTCCAGGCAAACAAGCGACCGATGGCGATCAGCATCCCCATAATCGTTGCCAGAATGAAGCCCAAAACCGTTGCCTGTATGACCACGGCAAAACCATGCAGCAGCAGAGGAACCAGATATTCCGCCGCCTGCGAAAAATGCAATTGCATCAAATTATTCACAGCCTACACCCCCAATACGACTCTGCTCAAGAATTGTTGCGTTCTTTCCTGCTTGGGCTGGTTGAAGATCTCCGCCGGCTTGCCTTCTTCAACGACATACCCCTTGTCCATGAAGACGATCCGGTCAGCAACCTCTTTGGCAAATCCCATTTCATGCGTTACCACGACCATCGACATTCCCTCTTTGGCCAGCTGCTTCATAACGCCCAACACCTCACCGACAAGTTCTGGATCCAAAGCGGATGTGGGCTCATCGAACAGCAGCATTTTGGGCTGCATTGCCAGAGCCCGGGCAATCGCAACCCGCTGCTGCTGCCCCCCCGATAAGGTAACCGGATAGGCGTTCGCAAAATCAGCCAGTCCGACCTTCGCCAAAAGACTCATCGCCAACACCTCGGCATCCTTCTTTTTCATTTTATTGATGTGCATCGGCGCATAGGTGATATTTTTCAAAACCGTGAACATCGGAAAGAGATTGAACCGCTGAAAAACCATGCCCACTTCACGCCGCAACTTCTTCGAATCAAGCTCATGATCCACCAGGATGCCATCATAATAGATTTTGCCGCTGGTAGGCTCCTCCAACAAATTCAGGCAGCGCAAAAATGTGCTCTTGCCAGAACCCGACGGGCCGATAACACAAACCACTTCCCCATCCGCAATATGCATGCTGATGCTTTTCAAAACTTCCAAATCGCCAAATCGTTTTTCCATATTGTATATGTTAAACATGTCTCTGACCTCCATTCGCTGTCATAAAAACACAAAAAGCAAAGACCTCAAACAAGCATCTTTGCTTTTGCTTTTTATTCAAATTGCCTAAAACCACACAAAAAACGCCCACAAGCACCTTGCAGTGCTCATGAGCGTCATTACTCAGCCGATCTTTGTATGATTTGTTCTCATTCTACCATTCACCTGTAACTCTGTCAACGTGATATTTCCCCGGTAAAATTCCAACAATTTCGTAAAACTGCACAGACAGGCAACAACATGCACAACCAGAAGAACACGGCAGGAAAAGGATATCCCCTAAGCAGCACCGCCCCTCCAGGCTTATACAGCTTTGTTTCTTCCTTTCACTTCTTTATAAAGCATAAAGCAAGCGAAGATAATTGCCGAATAGCCCGACAATGGATACAGGAAATTGACCAGCTTGTCAAAAGGCAGAACCCCGCCGAAAAAAGTACCGATTGCCGTAAGCGCAATAGCGATAAGTTTAAAATTCCTGGTCTTATCGTCGGCAAATTTCCGAACCGTCATCAGCAGAATCGAAGCAACCGCCGAATAAATGCACAATACGATGATGACAGAAAACACCAAGCCTAAAAGCGGAGCAATATGATTCGTAATGGCCAAAGTCGGAACCTGCTGCCCGATGATCAGTTTATAATAGACCAATTCCGCCAATACCAGTAAAATGATGGCCATCGTAAAGGTCACGCAGCCAGCAATGGCCGAAACCCGCGCCTCTTTTACGCTGCCAGCCGAAGCACCGCAGGTGACTTGAAAGGGGATGCTGACCATAAGCGCCAGAAAAGCGTACAACGCGCCGGACCAGGCCCAGTTCGAAGAAGCCTGTTCAAAGCCGAGCGTCGGCATAACGGCATTCGCTTCTGCGAGTACCCCCGGCTCACCCGCAAGGGAAAATAAAGCCGCTATGCCAACAATGACCACAAAGAGAATCTTTATCGGCCCAATGACACCGATGATATCGAGAAGTTTTTCAATGCCGAGCAAGGCTGTCCCCAATGCCAGAACCGCAATGAGTGCCGTTCCCATATAGGTAGGAATTCCATAATACTGATGAATGGTCGCCCCGCCTCCGGCAAGCATGACCACAAAAATTCCGTAATTGAGAAAAACACTGAACCAAACATAAATCTGCCCGATGACTTTGCCACAATAATATTCGAATACATCATAGGGATTGGCAAACTGCTCTTTTTGCCCTACACCGTAAAGAATGTACGTCAGGACACTCATTACGGCCAAAAAAATCAAGGCGGCAAAAAATCCATTTGTGCCACTGGTCGTAAAAAACTGCAGAACCTCCTGTCCCGTCGAAAATCCCGAACCAATCCAATAGGCACAAATCGCGCCGGCCAGCAGGAATACTTTTTTAAAACTCACTGTTGCTTTTTCCATTTTTTTCACTCCTTATGTTTTAAACCTTATACGCGCAAGGGGTTATAATTTTGACAATTTAAAATATTTTGTCTTTAAAAAATATTTTTTTAGCAGCCAGGCATAGACTCGTGCAAAAACATCTATAACCAAGCTGCTTCATCATTGAAGTACATATTCTTTTTTGCCAAAAACGCTTGCAACGCATCCCCGGCAATTGACCATTCCGGAACTACTTCCCGATCATGATGTTGAGAATCTCCACATCCGTCGCCCGCATGCCCTCACGACCTACACGGCCGATGTTTTGCAAGGTGGTCTCGTAATCCTTTTCCACAAGACCCTCGCCAAACGGAAAAACCAAATCCCGCTTTGCCATCTCATAACCCATGATCCCCGCATCCACAGCACTGGAGATTTTTGCCGCACAGGACGCTTTCGCACCATCGCAGACAATTCCACCGACATTACCCAAAGCATTGATCAGCGTTTTCCCGATGACATCATAATCGGCCCCGTGCAGATAAGCAATGCCGCAGGCTGCAGCCGCACCGGCTGATACTGCACCGCAGTAAGCGGATAAATTGCCAATATAGCGTTTTTGATGCAGCGATAAAAGATTCGTCAGAACCAGCGCCCGATAAAGCTGTTCTTCTGTCGCTTTGAGCTCTTTCGCATAGACAACCACCGGCATCGTGCAGGTGATTCCTTGGTTGCCGCTGCCGGAATTGATGACCACCGGCAAGGCACAGCCATTCATCCGCGCATCAGAACCGGCTGCCGCCAAAGCCCGGGCGCGCATGCGCACATCATTTTTGCCTGTAAGCATAAGCGTCTGCCCTACCTGAGAACTCCAGTTGTTTGTCAGCCCCTCCTCGGCAATTGCTGAATTATATGCAATCTGCGTGCCGATAATTTCACGGATATCACTGATCTCGACTGCATCAGCAAAGGCAAGAATGTTCTTGATATTGAGTTGGGATTTATCCCCTAACGACTGCGTGACAATATTCGGCTGCTCAAATAAAACCTGCCCATTTTTTTCAATCCGGGAAATATGATTGTGTTTCATTCTGACCTCTACTGCCGCAACAGACTCTGCCGCCTTCAGTTCCACGCGAATAAAGAGATTTTCTTCGCCGGCTTCGAGTTCACAGCGGCAAATTCCCTGTCGGAACAATGCCTTCGTCCTTTCAATCGCCTCTGGAGCAACCTGGCTGATGACCTGGAGTTCCAGATCTGCCTTCCCGGCCACAACGCCGAGAATAGCTGCCACCTCTACCCCTTTTTGGCCGCCGGAATTCGGAACGACGACCCCTTTGACGTTCTTGATGATATTACCACTGCAGCGGACAATGATCTGCTCCGGCATTTCACCAAGGGTTTCCCGCGCCTTCGCCGCCGCAAAGGCAATCGCGATCGGCTCCGTACAGCCCATGGCTGCAATCAGCTCACCTTTTAGTATTTTAATATAGTTATCGTACTCTATCTTGTCCATGCGAATTTTTCTCCTTTAAACAGCGCTGCTTATTTCCCGGCTTTGAAAAAGGATATCTGACAGGTGCTGCAGCCATTGGCAATCGTATCGCCTAAATGAAATTCGTAGCCCATTGCCTTGGCAATATTTCGGTCACCATCCATCGCCATATCACATAATTTTTCACAAACCTCATCAGAAAATCCTAAATCCTGCCAGGCTTTCAACAACGGGCAATGATGAAACTCCAGATCTACGCGATCTTCTGTTTTTTGCTGAAATTCCACCTCAAAAGTTTTTTCTACATTGGAAGTAAAAAATGTATCCACAAAACATTTTACGCTTTCCGGATTTGCGCACTGTGCCTTTATTTCTGCCCCCTGAATCGCTCCGGTTTCAGCAACTGCCGCCCGGATAATCTTTTCGATGGCCTCACCCATGCCAGCTTCTTTCGCTTTCGTATACGTCAGGCCTGTCCACGTTGCCCGATGGCCGATGCCGCCGCGCTGGATATCCACAACTTCATCTCCGACAATGGTAATTTTGTTATCAATCATTTTTACAACTTCCTCTCCGTCATAGTATGATTAGAAAAACGTCAGCAAACACTGTAAAGCAATATCCATATTGGATAACTTCAAGTTTATTCGCCATCTTTTTCTTGCGCTAATCATATCACGGCAATTTAAAAAATTCAATACAAAGTTACAATTGTACACAGTATTATTTTTGAAAAGCCCTTTCTTTCAGCTTCTAATCAACTTTATTCCGTATTATTTTTTATTGATATGATTATTGACTAAATTTTTCCGCAACAAGCGAAGAAATCCGCATTTTCTTGTTGACGGCACCCCTGTTTTCCGCTATAATTTGAACCAAGAGACAGGGGAGATACGCAATGGATAAACAAAGTAGTACCACGTTAAAAGCCCAGGTCTATGATTCACTGTTTTCTGATATCATCACCGGCATTTATTCAGTCGATACCATACTCACCGAAAAATTTCTGATGGAAAAATATCAAATAAGCCGGGCGCCGATTCGCGAAGCGCTTACGCAGCTTATAGGAAAGCACATTTTGGAAAGCATACCCCGGCAGGGCTATAAAATCCTTGAGCCCAGCCGCGAGCAGCTGCTGGAAATCATCCGCTTTCGCTCTTCTTTGGAATCTTCTTTTCTGGAGAACTACAGCATCTACATCGACAAGACAAAGCTGCATGACCTCAGGGCCATCTGTGAACTGTACACGGCCTGTCCTGACAATGATTTTATGACGCACTGGCATTATAACTGCCAATTTCATTTGAAGCTGTTTTCGATTTACGGCAACCATTACGCTTATAAGCTTTTGGAAGACGCCTTGAACATTCAGACCATTTTTTTCGTACAAAAAAGACATTTCGCAACGATGGATCTCCATTTAGCCATCATTGATTATATTGAACGCGGTGACATTTCTACGGCAATTACCATTTTAAAAGCAGATATTGAAAATCTGCTCCTGCCGATAGGACCCCCTCCGCCAGTGGAATAAATCCACAAAGACAAATGCCGTTGCGGCACAAAAAGTTTCACTCCGCAAGCATTAGGCTGGTTGCCCATTTCAGACAGAGAATCCCCCGGTTCACTGTCTGAAATTTCAGCAAGGCTTTAACTGCTTACCAACCAACCATTTACCATAAAAGAAAACGGCGAGAAAAATGTAACCTCATTTTTCTCGCCGTTTTCTTTTGCATCGCCTAAAAGCGCTCCGCCGGTGCCACACCAGAAAAATCAACCCTGGCACCGCCTTTGAATATACGGTGAAAACTTGACATCTTCCTGCTGCAGATGGCCGACAATGACATCATCCACCAAAAACGAAAAAAACGCCGACGCTTTAATATCCCCTTGACGATAGCTGTCCTTAACCACCAAAACTTTCGCCGCCAAACTTTTATGAATCAAAGCGTGCTCCTGCACCTGCGGATAAGCGACCTTGGTGAGCAGATGTTCTTCACAGGCAAAATGATAGACAAGGTGTTCCACCAGACGATCCAATTGCTGCAAAATATTCTGCTGCTGCAGATGGGGCTGCAGCGTCAGCATCAACAACTCCTGCCCTAGTTCCACAAGTTTTTTATGTTGTGCGTCGATTTCCCCATCACCGCACCCCCAAGCTTCTGCCCATGCAATATGTACCGAGGCGATCACCTGTTCCGTTTCCGCCCTCGACAATACGACCTGATTGCGCCCCAGATTCTTGGCCCGATACAAAGCCGCATCCGCCCTTTTATACCAAAACTTAAAGGGCTCTGCGCGCTTCCGCTCCGCCACGCCAAAACTTGCCGTAATTTTGCCAACGCCCCGGAAAGTGCTCTGTTCCACTGCAGCCCGGATCACTTCAGCCACCTCAGCCGCTGCCGATTGCGGCGTATGCGGCAGCAAAACGATGAACTCATCGCCGCCAAAGCGAATCAGCATGGCCGTTCGGGGAACAACGCCCTGGGCAATCGCTGCCGTTTGCTTCAAAACCTCATCCCCAGCCAAATGGCCCCAGGTATCATTGACCCGCTTGAAATGATCCACATCAAAACTGATCATAGAAAATTCATCTTGGTTTCGATCTGAACACTTCATTTCCCCGTCGATCTTCTCTTCAAAAAAACAGCGATTGTACAATCCCGTCAACGCATCAGTATTCGCCAGCAGTTTAAGCTTTTTATTGGCTTTCGCCAGCTTCGCATTGCGTTTTGCCAGCACTTTCAACAAATCCCCCTTCACAAGAACGGCCTCCTTTCAACCATATCCAAGTCTCCAGTCTTAGATATAACTTATTAATTAATAATCATTATTTTTAACTATTCGACGCAAGTGCGTTCATTCCTCTAACGGCGGCAAAAAATTCGCAAACCATTACCCAAACCAGCCGCGACCTTTGTCTATCGCCCCCCTGCCGTACAGCTAAAAAACATCAGCAAAAAGGCCTTCCCCTCGCGGAAGGCCTTTTTGCTTTGAAAGCCAGCTTTTACCCAGCCCCCATGCGGCGAGGCAGACACCGCAACAAATACCCGGCGACAGCACGGCTCAAGTCAAACGCTCCTGCTTATATATTTTCAGTTGCTTTCCTTCGCTAATTGAATGCGGTACACATCACCGATAACAAACAAATAAGCACCCAAGCCGACAGCCGCAACTGCTGCAACATAGCCCAAGGCCCAATTGAAACTTCCCGTGTACTGAACAATACAGCCAATGACGATCGGCGACAAAGCACTGCCAATATTAGCTATAAAATTCAGCAGGCCGCCCGACAAGCCGATTGCTTCAATTGGCGCGATATCGGCCAGCAATGCCCCGGTCACCGTAGATGACATCGCCTGCCCAAAGAATGCAATAGCCATAAAGAAAATGACCCAATTTATGTCATCCGTATAATTCGCCCCTAAAATGACCATGGCCAGCAAAAAGCCCAAAACAATCGGCAATTTACGCGCCACAGACTTTGATTTGCCATGCAGCAAAAGCCAATCCGACCATCGGCCGCCCAGCAGGGCGCCGCAAATAGCTACCAAAAAAGGAATCATCGCATAAAATCCCGTCTTTAAAAGCGTAAGCCCTTTTGCCGTAATCAAATAAGACGGAAACCACGTCATAAAGAAAAACAACGTCGTCATAATGGAAAAATGGCCAATAAACATGCCTACCAGTTGGCGTTCCCGAAAAAGCTGCCGAACAATGCCCCAGGAAAATGGCTGTTTCGTCGCTTTATTTCCCGCATAAATCAAAGCGCCGCCCTGTTCGATGTAATCGAGCTCCGCCTGACTCACGCGTTTAGAATCTCTGGGGTCATCATAGAAAAAGTACCAAACCAAACCGACAACGAGGCCTACGCCCCCCGACAGATAAAAAATAGAACGCCAACCCCAGTGCAGCAGTAGCCAGGTAAGCGCCGGTGTCAAAAATCCCAAGGCAACATATTGCATCGAAGTGTATAACCCCACAGCCAACGCGCGTTCATCTTCTGGAAACCAAGCCGTAACGCAGCGCACATTTGTCGGAATCGTCGGCGCTTCAAAGGCTCCGACGCCGAGCGGCAGCCCACAATTGTTGTAAGCGAATTGGCCAGTCCCATCAAGCAGGTAAAAAGCGACCAACCGACGATGCCAATCGTAAACATGATTTTCGGGCCAATTTTATCCAACAAAGCCCCGGCCAAAAGGAATAATAAACGCATAAGACCAGGCAAACGCCGAAAACAGCAAGCCCATTTGTGCGGAATTGATGCCCAGTTCTTTCTGCATAACAGGTGCCGATACCGCCAAATTCCCGCGATCCAAATAATTCACACACATGACAACCATAATAAGGCTCAGCATCGCCCAGCGCGTTTTTGTCCTGGCCGCCGCTTTTTTTAACGGCTGCCGATCAGCCTCGCAGCTCATTTTTGTTTCTTTTTGAATTTCTCCCATAACATTTTCCCTTTCTTTCCCTTCTACTGTACAATACGCCTCAGCTTGATCGCAAAACTACACCCCAGTAAAAAGGCAGCCGCCCTTAGCAGCCTTTGATAAAATACACCTACCCTCACAAACTTCCCCATCCTACCTAAAAATCTTATCAAAGCAACGGCATACTCCCTCAACACCGGCAGAAAAACACGGCATATTGTACGCTACAATGCAATCAAGTTCCTCTATTATACCAAAAATCGCCGTTTATTTTTGCTATAATGCGGTTTTTTGCCTGTTTATCGCAAAATAAACGAAAAAAGAGCACCGCCTAAAGGCAATGCTCAACTTCGATTAAAATTCTCTTGTTTCGGAAGGCTTCAGTTTCGACAGATTATATGTCTCTACCTTCATGATCTTCAGCTCGCAATTCGTTTCCTTGCCTTCTTCATCAAGCGCTGTCTGGATTTCTCTAATGACTTCATCAACATCTTCCAAAGTATCGACAATGGCCGAATCCTGGCTGTAGGTTATATCGCCATTTTCAAAACTTTCTTTTACCATATATACACTTATAAACATCTCTTGCTTCCCCCAATACTTTAACCTCATCGTTTGGATACCAGCCTTATTCAAAAAAAAACGCTATCTCCTCCGACAATGTCCTATTCCCTCTAATTATATAGCATTAAACAAAATTCGCCAGCATTTTTTGTCAGCTTTTCATGCAGGCCCGCAAACGGGAATCGAGTCGTCGACAAAGCGCAAACAAAAAGGCCCCGCACCCGGCGAAGCCTTGAATTTACAGATGGAGCTGACAGCGATTGAAGCCACCAACCCGTCGCTGTCCATTTTCAAGAGATGCTTTTAGTTAAGCACCGCACCCTAAAGAATATTTTTCTAGTTGACAAAGAAAGACGCTTTCCCACGTTCCGTCAATGCAGTAATTTTTTATAGACATCGATAAATTCAAGCGCAATAATCTTGAACCCTTCTGCACTCATCAGCTGATCCTCTGCATGCAAAATCAAGAGATTAATCCCATGTTCCTTGCCCGAAGCTTCATTCTGCAATAATCCAGTATGTGCACTATGGCCTTCATTAAAGGCTTCATCGCCTTCGTCAATCATTTTTTTCGCCTCAGCGAACTGCCCTTGTTTTGCTTTTTGAATAGCTTCTATATAGCAGCTCCTGGCCGTTCCCACTGCTGATATGATCTGAAATGCCGCTAACTCTAACCCTTCCATCTGAAAAGCCCCCTTATGCGCCCAATTTTTCCTTGACAAATTCCATTACTGCCTTGCCATCCATCCTGCCATACGTGCGCATATCAACAGCTTCCACCAAAGAATTCGGGCAGTCTTCTTTTATTTTCCCCAGAGAAAATCGCACCTGTGGCCCCAGCAGAATGATGTCAGCACCCACAGCTTTTGTCTTCGCCTCTGATGTTGGATAGGCTTCTATATTGCATTCATATTTCATTTCTGCAGCTGCAGTCTCCATTTTTTTGACCAACATGCTCGTAGACATTCCTGATGCACACAAAAGAATAATTCTCTTCATTCTAAACCTCTCCCATCAATATTGATAAATAATGACCCTGCAAACAATTTCATTCTATTTATTCCCTATAGTATTATACACTTTTTCCTGATTTATTCCTGCTTTTATAAAGGGATGCAGCAATTGCCTGCTGCATCCCGAACACCTCCGCACAATCCCCGAACAGCGGAATTAGAAATGAAAGTCAATTTGCGTCCGCACGAGATTACGTTTTGCTTTTGTATCCATGCTTGAATCCAGCCCCGAATAATTTCTTGTCTGCTTCGAATAGAAGGTTTCCCACTCCACATTTTCATACGGCACATATTTAACGCCACAAATCCAGCCTTTCACATCTTTCGGCAGAGAACCCCATTCATCATCATGTGACATATCACCATATCTTCCAAAGTCAATATAACGCATATACATGCCAAAGGATCTGACATTCTTTAAATTTGTGCCCTTGTAGTCGAGGCGATATTCCTTGCTTGTATTATAGTTATTAGCATTTGTATCCACATAAGTAGCCGTGAGGTTGAGGTTTTTCGCCACAGCCGCTTTCAAATCCAAAGCGGCCATGCTGCTCATCATCTGATTGCCATTGCCATCCTCACCATGATAATTTTTATTTCCCGCCCAGGTCAGACTTGCATCCACCTTGTGCCCGAGCTTGCCGGTAATGTTTGTCCCATAAATTGTCGTTTCCTGTCCATCCGGCATCGTAACGAGATCCCCCTGGCGCGGGCGCAGATAAAAGGCCTTGACATTCCAATCTTTACTGAAATTCGTATCTAACTGTATCCCATCCGCCGCATGGCCAAATGGAACATTCTGGAATCCGTAACCCCACCATTTTGTCCCGACAACAACCCCGAGCGCGCCTGGATGACCTTCCGCCCAAATACGCTGGAAGGTTCCGTCCTGGTCATCCGATTTCGCATCTTTACGCCAAGACTGATTGGTCGTATATCCTTTGCGAGTTTCACTTTGGAAATGTGCATCCCAGTCCTTGGAAACCTTCATTTTTCCTTCTAAATTCATATAGAAATGCTTGTTATTATCGCGTTCACTTGAACCATCCGTTGCATCATTGTCATATTTCGCCCGGACAAACCCGCTCAGCATGACATTATCGACGCGTTTATTCAGCGCTTCATATTTATCATCCATATTTTTAAGTTCTGCAGCATATTCTGCTTCCAGTTTTTCAACGAGGGCCTGATCTGCCGGATTTGCTGCCTGTAAATGATTTACAGCCCGCGCAATCACTGCTGCCATTTCATAACGACTCATCGCACGCTCACCAGCAAACGTACCGTCCCCATTGCCCTCAACAATACCGTCTTTAACCAACTGATTTACAGCTGCATAGCTCCAATGATCTTTCGGAACATCCGTAAAGCTATCGCCGGCAGCCGCAAAGGCAGTTCCGCTGCATCCTATAGAAATGGCAAGTGCCAGCATCGTATTTAAAGTTTTTTTCATCTTTTTCATACTCCTTCGTATATTATGAATTTTCAACCTATAAAAAGCGAGCCTCGGCATCGCCTAAGACTGCGTGCTCGGTCCCATATGTTCTGCTTCAGCCGTTTGCGTTTGCTCTGCCGGTTTTTGTCCTTCCATTTCTTCCTTATAATAAATATTATCCTGCATGCTTACAAACGGGAAATATACAGCAACGCTTACTGCAACGGTAAGCAACTGAACGACCGCGCCCTGCCAGCCGCCCAAAAGAAAACCGGCAATAATCGGCGGCGTTGTCCAGGGAACCTGTACGGCTGAAAATGGTGCCATAAACCCAATTGCAATCGATACATACGTGATAATGATTGCAAGGATTGGTACCCCGATAAAAGGAATTAAAAGATATGGATTAAATACGATTGGCAACCCATAAATGATCGGTTCATTGATATTAAATAATCCAGGGATAAAAGCCAATTTGGAAATCGATTTCATTTGCGATGATTTCGCCTTTATAAACGCTGCGATCAGAAAACCAAACGTCAATCCACAGCCGCCGCCTTTCATGAAAACATCCGTCACCTGCTGGGTAATGATCTTCGCCTGCGGGTTACCGATGAGCTGCTGACCTGCATCAAGGAGCGCCTGATTGTCAAGAGCATTCGCCATCAGGATGGGGTTTATGACCCCGCCGACAATATTCGGTCCATGAATCCCTGCCCAAAAGAGAAGACTTTGCAATCCCGCGATAATAACACCCGCAACCAATGTATCCGTAAGCTTTTGCAACGGCGTTTGTAAAACAACAAAAATGAGCTCTGGTAAAGTTTTCGCCCCAAAAACTTGACAAAGTGCATATAATGCACAACCACTTGCCAAAACAATAAACCCCGGAACCAGCGCTGCAAAGGCCTTTGCTACCCCGGTAGGAACGCCCTCCGGCATCGCAAATCCCAGTTTATGCTTCTCACAATAGCAAAATACCCAGGAAGTAAACAGCGCTACAATAATCGCCGTAATAACACCATTCCCGCCAACCCACTGGCCGGGAATAACGCCGCCAACAACTTCTCCGGATTTTGCAATCACATTCCCTTTGATCAAGGTCAAAAAGCCTGCTAAGGAAAGCATGGATGCACTAATTGCATCACACCCCTCTGCCTCACAGTATTTATAACTGATACTCAATGCACAAAGGATTGCCAAAATATTAAACGTTGCACTTGAAACCTGGAATAGCGGCGCTGCCCATTCCTTACCAAAAATCGACATCATAAAATCGTTCCATCCAGCAATCGGGAAACAAGCAATCAGTAAGAACAGTGAACCAACCAAAGTCAACGGCATCGTCAAAATAAAACCATCTTTCAACGCTACGATCGCTTTTACACTGGCAAAGCGAACCATATAGTCCATGAAGCAATTAAAAATTTTTTCTTTACTCACGGTTTCGTCTCTCCTCTTTCCTATAACATCGTATTTCCAAATTTATTCAATGGAGAAATTATAAAACTTCTCCATTGGAGGCAATCACTTTCTGGTACCAATAAAAACTGTCTTTTTTATAGCGCGCCATACTGGCGCCCTCCGCTTCCTCCCTGTCGACATAGACAAGGCCATAACGCTTTTGATATCCATTAAGCCAGCTCAAAAGATCCGTAGCAGACCAGACACAATAAGAAATGATATCACAGCCTTCTGCACAGGCTTGTTTTATGGCTTTAACGTGTTCCCGCAAATATTCGATACGATAAGCATCATGAACTTCGCCATGTTCCAGCTTATCAAAAGCGCCTAATCCATTTTCAGAAATAACGATCGGCCGCCGATAACGGCTCGTAATTTCCCTGCAAGCATAACGAAGGCCATTCGCATCAATCGCCCAGTCCCAATCCGTTGTTTTGAGGTATGGATTGGGCGGGGTCTTATACAATCCTGGCATTCCATAGACTTCCTCTTTACCCCGTTCACCTGTCGTATTCAGCTTGGCATACGGCATAGCCCCATCTGGCGGATTATACTCGCAAACCGCACTGCGGTAATAATTAATGCCCATAAAATCCAGTGCAGCAGCCGCTTCCTTCAAAAGCTTTGTCTCTTTTTCCGCTACCCTTCCCATAAGGTGCCTGTCTTGTAAGTATTTAAGTGCCCCTCTGGGATATTCACCATAACCATAAACGTCCAACCACCAATAATTTTCAAACTCATCATATTCCTGTCGCGCTGACACATTTTCCGGACTGCAATCAAAAGCATACCCCGGGCTGTAAGCAAAACTTATTCCTATTTTACCATTTTTAACCATTTTTTTAAACAGAAGCACCGTTTTCGCATGTGCCAGATTGATATGATGATTAACCTGATAAAAGAGCTTTTCCTCCGCAAATTTCCCCGGCGGATGAAGTGCCGTAAGCCAACCAAATTTTGTAAATATGTTTTGCTCATTGAACGTAATCCAATACTTTACCTTTTTCCCGAAACGCTGAAACAAAATTTCTGCATAACGGACAAAATCATCCATGATTTCTGGACTTTCCCACCCACCATAGGCATCCTGCAGCGCCTGGGGCAAATCCCAATGGTACATGGTAAGCATCGGTTCAATCTCATGATGGAGACAGCAATCAATGATCCTCTCATAAAAAGCTAAACCCGCCTCATTTATTTCCCCGCGCCCCTGCGGCAAGATCCGCGACCACGCAATGGAAAAACGATATGTCTTGAGCCCCATCTCCGCCATCAGTGAAATATCTTCCTGATAACGGTGATAGTGATCCACGGCTACATCCCCATTGGTTCCCTTAAACGTCTTCCCCGGCTGCCGAACAAATTTGTCCCAAACACTAAGCCCTTTCCCATCTTCCTGAAAAGCGCCTTCGATTTGGTATGCCGCAGAAGCACATCCCCACAAAAATTTTTTCGACATGCCTTTTTTTTCCATATTTACTACTTCCAATTTCTTACGCGCGTATTCTGTTATGATTTTCTTATAAGATGTTTAAACTATAACATGCAAAAAAAAGCCATTCAATCTCTTGAACAGCTTTCGGATAATCGTTTCACTATATTCATCTGTTTTCCTGGATAAATTGTATCACCGATACAATTTGTACAAGATTTACATTAATTCAACGAAGAAAATGCCTTTTCATAGAACTCATTTTTGGTAAGTGTTGTATCATAATGCCTTGCCATCAATACACTGAACAAAATATCCACCATGTATTTTGCCCCAACCAAAAACACCAGCGAACCAAGTTCATTGAAATTTTTCTCTGTAGCGACGTATAAAACTTCATCTGCCAGGCGCCCAATAGAGGATTTTTCGACTGCCGTGAGCAACAAAATTTTAGTTTTCCGTTTCTTTAAAATTTCAGCAATTTCAATCAACCGCCGATTCTCTCCGGTTCGACTGATTAAAACTGCAATATTTTCCTTAGGAGAACTAATCGCCTGTAAGTAAAGCTCATTCGCAGCATGATGTATCGTACAAAATTTTCCGGCATGCAGAAAACTATACCCGGCAAGATCTGCAATATGTAAATTATTCCCTATAGCATAAAAATCGATATGATTTGCATGATCCAGCAGCTGTACCGCCCTCATAATTACTGCCGGGTCCGTCTCTCTGCGTGTTTCCTGTATCGCATCAACCTCAATCCGGGTTACCTTATCAATAATCGACAGAATATCATCTTTATTCGTTATGGAATTAGATACACCATTTTCCTGTACAATATCCCGCATGGCCTCTGCGACAAATTTTATTTTAAATTCTGCATAACCTTTGAGTCCCAACCTCTGACAAAACCGCACCACTGCGGCTGAACTCGTATATGTTTTTTCAGCCAGCTGTCGAACCGACAAATAAGCAACTTCCCGATAATTTTCCAGCAAATAGTCCACAACAACCTGCTCGGTCGGCGAAAAACAATTTTTTTCCTTTAATGCCTTAAGCAATCGCATAAATCTCCGCACCTGCCCTTTCTTTTAATGTAAACCTTTGCCTCACGGTTTTATCCACCATTTATTTTGACATCATTCTTTTTTCTATTCTAGCTCGTGGGCAATAGCACCTTCCTTGTAAGCAAATTCGTATAATAAGTTGCTTCTTTATATATTCTACAGAAGAGGCAGACGGATTAATATCTCCATTCTGTTTATAAAAAAGAAAGAGAACACGGTTGTGTGCAACCGTGTTCTCTCGGTAACTTATGTTCTCATTTTGTCAAAAATCCTGCTATTTCCTTTTCCAGCAGCAAAAACACCTTTGCCAGAAGGTAGCCATCCGCTGCCGCATGATTCAGCCGCACGGTCACAGGCATCATAAGCCGACCGTTTTCCTCGCGATAACTGCCCCAATTTACAATGGGCAAAAAATAGAGGTAGCCATCCGGAAGCTCAACATGCAGCGAATCATAGGACAGCCACGAAATATAAGACGCATCGAACCAATTGGGATGGTTCGCCATATCCAGACCATATTCCCGTGATTCCTTGGCCTGCGCAATATCTGCTGCACACTTTTCATAAAACTCCGGATAAGCAGGAAAATATTCCGTATACACCGGCGTACAAGTTTCCGTATCCTCATGGAAAATATATTGTGTTGGGTTGATCTTATCATAAACAATGACCTGCCCGGTTTCATGCAGATATCCCATGCGGTAATCCTCGCGCGAGTTCAGCACCTTCGTGAGGATATACAAAAAATTGATGTAGAACTTCGTTCCGGTTTGTTTTGCCTGCATCGTGAGCGCTGTCACATCCAAGCGGCTGGTCATCGACACCGAGCACTTACAATCCTCGGAAAAATGGCGAAATACACCCCGCCGATAGTGTTGCTCCATATCCAGTATTTTATAGTTCATTTTTCAGCCTTCTTTACTCCTAAATTTATCATCAAATCGCAAAAGTAAAGCCGGCATACACGACGACTATTCTCTGCTTCATGCAACCGTCGTCTGCTTTACCCGGCTTTGCATGAAGCTGTTGCAATGCATAAAATCATAAGGCATCCCTTCCTTTTCTTGCAGGAGCACGCAATACTTAGTGGCCCCGATGCTTTTTTCGGCGTTTTTCTTCGTGCAGCAAAAAACGTCGTTCCTTCGCCGCTTCCCGCAGCGCAAGACGTCTCGCCTGATGCGCAAGTTTTCCAGTTTCTTGCTGTAACTGTAGCGCTTGCTGTGCCTTTGTACCAATCCCTTGCTGCTTGACGCTTCGTTTAATTTCACGTTGCAACCGCTTGGGATTGATGCTTCGGACAAACGGCTTTTCCTGTCGCAGCATCGGACTAAACTGCAATCGCTGGCTGTTTCTTTGCAAAAATTCATATACCTCATAGTCTTTTGGCTCTGGACCAAAGGTAATTTTGCAGACCGCATAGGCACTTCCCAGCTGACGTTCATAGACGCCCACCCAGAAAGGTGCTTCAAAAAATACAGTCAGCTTTGCCATGGCTTCTTCCATATCGCCATGCCTCCTTTAAAATTTTACTTCGCAAAGAACGGACAACCAAAGGAGGCAGGTTACTGACAGCTATCGCTGCGCCCGGACTACCGACCGGAGCTGTGTTTTTATCTTTACAATCCCATCTTACTGCAAGCTTTTCTTATTCGTCAAGAGTACAGTTCATGCTTTTCCAGCCAACCTTCTGTAGAAATAACCTTGCTGAATCTCAGACTTTGCGCCATTAAAGCTGCATGATGCAGTTCCTTTGCCGAAATAACACCAACTTCATTTTTCACATCAATTGTTCCGGTTGCATCTTTGATAAATTCTACAGAATATCCTTTATGAAACGCCTCTCTTGCCGTAGTATCACAGCACATCTGTGTCATATATCCGGTAATTACAACATCTGTTATCTTTTCCTGCTGCAAAATCTCCTCTAACTGTGTTTTATAAAAGCTGCTTGGCTTTGTCTTTTCCACATAGTAATCATGCTCGGCAGCCGCCAGCAACGGATGTAATTCCCATCCGTCAGTTCCCTTTACAAAAGATTTACCTTCCAGCCCGGTATGCTGCACTACAATCACCGGCATATGATTTTTTCTGGCAGTCTCCATCAACCGTAAAATATTGTGTAAGCTGCTTTTAGTATCTGGATAGGTTACCTTTAACATACCGGTAAAATATTCATTCTGTACATCAATAACTAATAATGCTTTTTTCATATCAATCCAACCTTTGCTATTTGATAATTTATCTTATATAGTTATCATACAGAAAAAAGCACTTGCCATGTGCAACGCTTCCTCTTTCTGACTTGACAGATGAAAGGATTTTAACTCATATGATTGATGAATTAGACAAAAAAATTATGGAACTGTTAAAAGCGGATGCAAAAATGCCGCTACGAAAAGTCGGAGAGGCTGTTCATCTTACAGCACAGGCCGTATCCAGCCGAATTATACGGCTGCAAAACACCGGCGTTATTTTAAAATATACAATTGAAACGGCTCCAATTGAACCGGTTGAGAAAATCACCGCTTATATCACTATTTTTATGAAAACAACCCGGCATAAAAGTCTGGCAGATTTCATTCAAAAATCCGCCGCTATAAAAGAAGCTCATAAAATAAGCGGGGATGGCTGTTATCTGCTGAAAACAGAAAGCACCAGCATGGCCTCCGTAAATGCCTTACTGGATGAGTTAAATGCCTATGGCACCTACCGATTGAATCTCTCTACTGCACAAATCAAGTAAAGACATTGCCGAGGGCGCCTTTCTCATTGTCGTCAAAAGGCAAACAAAAAAGGCCCCGCATAATGCGAAGCCTTGAATTTACTGGTGGGGCTAACAGAACTCGAATCTGTGACCTCTTCGATGTCAACGAAGCACTCTAACCAACTGAGCTATAACCCCATAACGTACCTCTTAGATACAGTTGCTATTTTAGCATATTTTCGATCGTTTTGTAAATACCCAATTTCAGCATTCTACCAAAAAATGCCGTCCTTTATTTGAGCCCATTGGCCGCATAGCGCCAGTGCAATAATTCATCGTAGCTGACGGTTGGCACAAAGCCCAATTTCTCCAGTAGTTTCGCTGAGGCAGCATTGTCCCGTTCACAGGAGGCGATAACATGCTTTACCAGCGGCTCTTCAACCGCCCAGCCCCAGCAGGGCTTGGGCGGCTTCGAAGCAGTACCCCTTGCGCTGCTGGCTCGGATTGGTCGCAAAGCCGATTTCAATGCGGCCGGCGGCATCCGGATTGCCGACAAAACCGATGCCGCCGAGGAGTTTCGTGGCTGAAC
>Ga0183099_1000192_pt1 | contig 54133 bp, 43 predicted proteins | sample Biomet1_FD_127788 | JGI IMG/M metagenome (GOLD analysis project Ga0183099, IMG submission 127788) | Microbial communities from bioreactor (seeded with anoxic lake sediment) at LBNL, California, USA - Biofuel metagenome 1 | ecosystem: Engineered > Bioreactor > Anaerobic > Unclassified ... | reverse complement strand
AAAGGAAGCAACGGAAAACGTTGCCTTTGATGTCCTGATAGAAGGAACGGCCATTAACAGTTGGGATGAGACGTAGGGTTTCCCGGGCAGCGTCCCCACCCCGCTTCTTGATGACATCATAGAGATAATCGGTGACGGCTTTGACGTTTTTCATGACCGCCCGCGGATGGGTAAAGACGGCGCCATTGAGGCGTTGGACGATGTATTTGTTCTCCGTCGTGGTGACGACGCAGGTGTCGTTGATGTGCCCGTTCGGGTTTTGGATTACCGAAACGATGAGCCCTTCCAAGAGAAAATGCCCGATGGCGTTGCCAATGAAAGAAGGTATTGAGCGGTCCATGTTGCGACTATTGTACCTAATTGGGCGAAAGATTGCATAGAATGACGACCCTAGAGGCGACTAGAAGGAACTTAAGGCGGCCTTTTTCTCTTTGATCGCGATAGTTTTTTCGACGACCTTATAGACCACATCGGGGTAAAGGGGCTTACCCACGTGGGCATCCATCCCGGCCTCGAGGCATTTCTTGGCGTCTTCGCCGAAAGCGTCGGCGGTCATCGCGATGATTGGAACGCTTTTCGCGTCGGGCCGATCCAAAGCGCGGATGGCTTTCGTGGCGCCGTAACCATCGAGGTTCGGCATGCGAATGTCCATGGCGATGAGGGAGAAGGTCCCTGGCTGCGAGGCTTCAAACATCTTGAGGGCCACCAGTCCGTCCCCGGCGATAGACACGGAGGCTCCGACTTTCTCGAAAATGGCTTTGGCGACTTCCTGGTTGATGAGGTTGTCCTCAGCAAGAAGGACCCGTTTGCCCGCGAGGGAGAAGGAAGTGGAGGGCTTGGAGGCTTTCATGGTGTCGGACCGGTGCGGCAAAGGGACCGAGGGGAAAAGGAAACGGAGGTTGAAGGTGGTCCCGCTGCCTTGAACGCTCGTGAAGGTGATGGTGCCTTTCATGGCTTCGACGAGGCGCTTCACGATGGCTAGGCCGAGACCGGAGCTGCCATTGCCTCCCGAGTAGGGAATCGGGCGGGCCTTATCCTCTTGGGTAAAGGGCTCGAACATGGTTTTCTGGAATTCGGGAGACATGCCGATGCCGTTATCCTTGACCGTCATCATGGCCTCGATGTCGGGGCCCTTCGTGGCCACGCGGAGCAGGAACTCGACGGTTCCGCCTTCGGGGGTGTAATGCTGGGCGTTAGAAAGCAAATTGAAGACGATCTGGTTGAAACGCAGTTTGTCCACGAGGGGGACGCGCTCGACCGAGACGGGGATCTTGACCACGAAGTTCTGCCGCTTCTTCTCGCATAACGGGGCGATGAGCCCTTCGAGATACTGGCCGAGTTCTTCGTAAGGATATGGTTCCTTCTTCAGGAAGAAAGACGAGCTCTCGATCTTTTTCATGTCCAAAACGTCGTTGACGAGGCCAAGGAGGTAATCGGAGGAGAGGATGATTTTCTTTAGGCAGTCTTCGGTTTTGGCGGAGTTCGGCTCATCGAGGGCGATCGTCGTCATGCCCATGATGCCGTTTAGCGGCGTTCGGATATCATGGCTCATGCGAGAGAGGAAATCGCTTTGGGCTTGGTTAACCCTTGCTAGTTCGGAGTTCAGTTGTTCCAGCTTCTTGCTGGCCCGCCGCTCGATGCGGGCTTTGGCAAGGAAGTAGACGAGGAAAGCGATGGCGATGACGAAGGCTGCGCCCGTGAGGCCCGCCGCCCAGGGGTACTGAACGATGATTTCGAGGAAGGTGGCGGTCCGGTCATGGACGCTGTTCTCGTTGATGAACTGGACCATTTCCGTCGAGGAGATGGAGGAGACACATTTAACCATGATCGAATAGAGTAAAGGATCGGCCGTCGTCGAAACGCTCGAGGAGAGCTGAATGTTCTTGTCGCTTACGAGCGAGAAAAGAAGGTTCTTATAAGCGGGAAGGGAGAGATAGAAGCTGAATTCGAGAGAGGTCATAAACGTGAAATCAGCCTCGCCTTTCACGATGGCGTCGAGGCACTTATCGGTCGAGTCGTACGTGAGGAAGGAATACCCATCGGCTTCGGAATAGGACCGCTTGAGGAGCGTCTCCATGTAATAGCCGGCTGGACAGGCAGCTCGTTTGCCTTCGGTGGAGCGAAAGACTTTCTCGACCTGCAGGGTCGCGAGAGGTTGAGTCAGCAGGAAATTGTATTTTTCCCAGTTGTCGAAATCAAAGGAAAGGGAGGAAAACACGTCGATTTGGTCACCATAGTCGCGCAGGGTGTGGAGGAAGGTATCCGAGGCGACGTAGTTGAAGGTCAAACCGCTTTTCCGGGACACCGCTTGATAGAAAGAGGCCATGACGCCCTTCATGGTTTTGGCCGTCTTGTCGTAGTATTCGATCGGCTCCCAATTTGGGTCGTAGCCAACCGTGATGATGGAGTGTCCGTCAGCGGCCAGGTAGGCCTTTTCTTCCTCGGTGAAAGTCGGGGCGACCCCCGTGGAAATGCCAAAGTACTTCTCGATCATTTCGGCGTTGAAGTTCGGCCGGACCCCGAAAATCTGGTTCATGGCAGAGTTGAGTTCTGCGAGAAGGGCGGTTTCCTCTTTGGCAGCCGCAAAATAGAAGGACCCGAAATTGAAACTGAGGACGGAGCGGAAAGCCCCCGAATAAAGGGTGGTTTTGCTCACCAAAGCCAAATCCAGGGTCCCGTCCTCGAGAGCCTCGAGGAGGAGAGGTTCGCTATATTTGGTGTATTGCCCCGCCGTGAAAGGATGGGTGGTTTGCCAAGAGTTCAGGCGCGCAAGTTGTAAGTCCGATGAATAGCCGATTGTCGCGCCGTTAAAGGCCTCGAAATCCCCATAGCTGTAGCGGCTGTCCCCGACCCGAGAGAGAAAAACGCAATTCTGGGTTCCGGAAGGCGAATCGCTGAAATTACAGTAATTATCAAGACTGTCCTGCGACCAGGGTACGAAGTTGACCAAATCGATTTTCCGCGCATCTCCCACCGCCGCGAGATTCTGGACCGATTCCTCGAGCGAATAACCGGTGACGGGCGTGAAGGTCCAGCCGGTGAATTGGCCGATAGCCTTAAGGTATTCGTAGGTGTAGCCGGAATAAACCGGATTGGCGGGATCGGTGTCATCGGTGTTTTGCATCCCTTCCATCGGGAACCAGGAAACACGGACATTACGTCCCGAAGTGGCGCCAACAAAAGAAGGCCTTTCGCTCAGTATGTTCAGGCCGGCAACCGAAGCCCCGCTAGAGGAGATTGCCAGAAAAAGAAGTGAGAACAAAGAAAGGGTTTCCCTTTTCATAATCCACCTGTTATTGCCATTATATCATAAATAAGCAATTCGGCCCCCCTTGGTTAATGAAGCATCGAATATGAGGCGATATCGACAAATCCGAAACGATGATAAATGGCTCCGGCGAGGGGGTTATCGTAAAAAAGGCACAGGAATTTCTTGCCCTTAGCGAACCGGTCCCGGAGCAAAGCGTTGACGGCCATAGAGGCGTAGCCGCGGCAGCGATAGCCTTCTCTCGTGCACACTCCGACTAACATCGCGCTTTCCGCGGTGTCGGCCGTGGAAGAAGCAATGGCCACCAAAAGGCCTTTTTCATAAACCCCATAAGTGGCCGAGCCCCTTTTCTTCGAGGCCAGCCATGAGTCTTTCTGTTCGTCGTAGCTTTCCTCATGGCGGAAGGAGGCGAATTCGGCGATGTTATCGATGAGGCCGAGGTAGTCATCAAAATCAATCTCGCTCAGCAAACGAACTTCCGCCGAGGAAGAAGGAGGCAAAGCCTTAACTTCGTTGCAGCGGGCCATCATCGTGACTTCTTCATGTAACTCCGGTAGAAAAGGGGCGACGGAATTGATAAGCGAGGATTTACCGGACACGCACACGCCCTTGAGGGAGGGGTTGTCCATGCGGACCACTGAAGCGATGAGTTCGCTCGGAACCGTGCCATGGCGGGAATAGAAGATGTAGTTGCGATCCATATAACGAAGAAGCACGCCCGCGAGGGCGCCATTCTCCTGCCGAAAACCTTTGACCCGCACATGGCGGCCATCGATGCCAAAAGAACCGATGTCGCCCGTGATAAAGAGGTTAATCTCGGGATCTAAGGAAACGTAATCAAGAATTTCGGGAATGTCTTTTGTCAGTAATTCTTCCGTACGCATAGGGTCAGTATAGGGGGATATACCGGTATTTCAAGAAAAGAAAATCGCAAAATAAGTGTGTCAAACGTCACAAAATAAGCGCTATCGGAATAAGCGTCAACGAAAGAGGAAATTAAACGAGATGGGTTTTCTAGCGAATTAAACGATTGACCCGCTTCCATAGTTCGTCAAAAAACACCACCACGACTGGGCAGATGAGAAGCAAAAGAAGATTATCCCACCGGAGCGGCACTGTCCCAAAGATCGGATTCATAAAGGGAACATAAACTAGGAAGGCCAAGATGGCGAGTTCCACCGCCACTCCGAGATAGATAAAGGGATTGCGTTTCCGAATCGTCACGAAGAATGAATCGGTGTCGCTACGGCAGGCGAAGAGGTTCCCGATTTGGGAGAAAACGATGGCGGCCAGAGCCAAGGTCGTCGAATAGGCATAGACCTGATAGTCGGCAGGCGTAACTGTGCCAAGGCCCCGAGCCAACTGGTCCGCGATGGTTCTCATTTGGGCAAACGAGTAACCCGCCCGCAGCCACACGAGGAAATAAGCCGCCATTGAGAGGGCGGATTCGACGAGTCCTAGATAAGCGTATGACCGAAGAAGCAGTTTGCGACTGATGAGAGGATCGGCGGCTTTGCGGGGCGCTTCGAGAAGGAGCTTCTCCTCGGGCTCTTCAGAACCGAGGGCCAAAGCGGGTACGAGGTCGGTCCCAAGGTCGACGGACAGAATCTGGAGAACCGTGAGGGCAGGCGGAACGTGCATGAAGACGACAAAGAGGGTCGGAATCAGTTCCGGGATGTTCGAGGTTAAGATATAGGTGATGAATTTCTTGATGTTCGAATAGATGCCGCGTCCTTCTTTGACGGCTTTGACGATGGTCGGGAAATTGTCATCGAGAAGAATCATGTCGGCGGCACTGCGGGCGACGTCGGTTCCGTTTTTGCCCATGGCGATGCCCATGTTGGCGGAACGGAGGGCCAGGACGTCGTTGACCCCATCACCAGTGACGGCGACGACCTCGCCAAGGCGTTTATAAGCCTCGACGATCCGGAGTTTGTTCTGCGGGGTCGTGCGGCTGAAAACGACCGGAGTCGGCTTCCTAAGAACCGTAGCCAACTGGAAGTCATCCATGGCGTTGACCTCAGCCCCTTTGACGATACGGTAGTTCTCGCCTTCGATAATCCCGACCTGACGGCCGATGGCAGCCGCCGTCAGCCCGTAGTCGCCGGTGATGATGGTGACCTTAAGTCCGGCCCCACGAAGTTCTTCGATGGCCTCGCGGACACCTTTCCGCGGAGGATCGTAAGTCACGCCTAAACCCAGGAAGACCATGTTTTCTTCGGTGAAAGCTTCTTCCTCGACTTTCTTGTAGGCAAAGGCCAAAACCCGGAAGCCTTCGTTGGCGAAGGCATCGTTCTTTGCCAAGATGGCGTCTTGCTCGGCCTTAGAAAGAGGAACGACATGACTCCCTTTATATTGGACATCGCATTTAGGAATCAGAACATTCGGGGCTCCTTTCACGAAGAGATACTTGCTCCCCCGATCGTACAAGAGACAGTCATCGTCGAGCAGAAGCACGCTCATCTCTTTGCGGTCGCTATTAAAGGGATGACGTTCCAAAATCGTGAATTGACTTCGAAGATGGCTCACGTTAAAGCCAAACTTTTCGGCGGCGACAAGAAGGCAACCTTCGGTCGGGGAACCATTGACAATGAATTCGTGGGTATAGGCGTTAAAACCCAAGGAGGCATCGTTGCAGAGAACGGCCGCCACGAGGAGTTTGGAAACGCCTTTCTTGGTGGCTTCACTCTCGATTTTGAGCGTACCGTCCTTCTTAAAGCCCTCGCCGGTGATCTCGACAAGATTGTCCGGAGTCCAGATTTTGCGGACCATCAACTGGTTCTGGGTCAGGGTCCCGGTCTTGTCAGTGCAAATGACGGTGGCTGACGAAAGGGTTTCAACAGAAGGAAGACCCCTAATCAGGGCGTTATGTTTAGCCATCCGTTGCGCCCCCATCGCCAAACAAAGGTTCACGGTAGGCAAAAGCCCTTCGGGGATGTTCGCGGTGACAATGGCTAGGGCGTAGAGAAAGGCGGCCATCCAATCAAAACCGATGACTGATAGGCATAGAGCGAAGACGACGATTCCCATGACAAAAGCGACACCAGTGATGATTTTAACAACCTTGTTGATCTGAAGACCGAGAGTACCATGGCCGACCTCGATCTTGCCGGCAAGGGTGCTGACTTGACCGACTTCGGTATCCATTCCAATTGCGTATACCACCGCTTTGCCCGAACCATCGACAATGGTGGATCCCGCATACAGGATGTTGGTGATTTCGCTGACGGAACGACCGGTCGCGTCGAAAACCCCCGCCAAACGGTTAAAAGGAATCGACTCGCCCGAAAGCACGGAATTATCGACAAAGAGTTCAGTCGTCTCGACGAGGCGGGCATCCGCGCTCACGATGTCGCCTTGGCCGATGATCATGAGATCCCCGACTGTAAGCTCTGAAGCAGAAATCGTTTTCTCCTCACCATCACGAATGACCCGAGCATTCCGGGGTATCATTTTGCCTAGAAGCGACAAAGCTTGATCCGTGCGCCACTCCTGGATGAAAGAGAAGACGCCGTTGATAACAACGACTGCCCAAACGGCGACGGCCAACTCTGGCATTTTCGCGATGATCGCTAAGATGCCGGCTATCCATAGCAAGATAGCCATGGCCGAAACGAACTGCTTAAGAAGCTGAGACCAAGGATGAAAGTTCTTTTTCTCTGAGACGCGGTTCAAGCCGAAAGAGACCTGCCTTCGCTTGGCCTCGTCTTCGCTTAAACCCATTGGGGTAGTTTCTAGATCGTGATAGACGGCCTCGATTTCGCGGCCCGCCACTTCGATCTCTGTATATTTCTTGTCCATAATCGGACTCCTAAGTTCCTTGTAACGCACATAAAAAAGCGCTTTTCATCACGAAAAAGTGGGATTTGCCCCGCAAATTAGCAAAGGGCGTTATGGAAGGCGGGCGGTACAACGTAGCTTACGAAGTCTTTGCCATCGAAGCTCACCAAGTTCATGAAGATCGCGCCAAAAGAATCGGCCTGTTTGGCTTTCTCGGCAGTTAAGTGTTTTCGTTCTTTCCACGCCCAAAGAATCCGGGGTGAGAGTAAAAATGAAAGAACCTGGGTGTTTTTCACAAGAAGATAATACGCTCTTGTGAAGCGCTCGCTTGGAAAAACACATAAAACCAAATGTGCAAAGCTCTTCGTCCATAAATCCAAAGGTTATTGACATAATCGCTTTTGGTAAAAAGTATGGATATTTCAATCGCAGAAACGAGAGTGAGTAAAAAGCCTTCAAAGGTTTGGCTCCTACCCAAAATAACCCCAAGATCTTTGAATGAACAAGTGGTTCTTTTTTGTCGTTGAAAGAAGTGGTTTCTTGAAATTGGCTCTTCGAAAAAAACACGCAATCTTGATTGTAGTATTGAAAAAACAAAACTTCATCGATGTTTTTCTTACGATGTTTTAACGCAAAGAGTTGGGAGGTTTGCTAGGCTTTGCCAACAATGCTTTGGGAATAATCTTTTATCTCTTCTGTGATGGTTGCCGCCCATTCTTTGGTTTTCTCGACGTCCCTTTTGGCCATAACTCTTGAGATTAGGCCATTGAAGACCTTTTCAGCAACGTCTTTTTTGGCGCTCACACCTAAGAACACTTCTAAAAACTGTTGCGTGCTTAGCGGAAGGATGCTCAGGCGCCTTTCCTCATAATCAGCGGTTGTATAAATACCTGATTTAAAAGTGCTAAATGTCATTGGATCCACTTCGTTGGCAATAAACAACCCATACACTGGTTTGCCATCGGAGTCCTCATGAGAGACCAGTTCTTGATAAACATGGGTGCGTACAGAGGTTCCCTCCACCGCTTCCTGCCTTGACCCCGCAGTCAAAGTTACTTCAACAACAAGAACGTAGTCTTCAAACTCAAAAATGAGATCTGGGCCACGGCCTGGCGCAGTATTGATTGGATAGAATTCTGCGTCGATCGGAAATCTCCTAGACTCAAAGGGCTCGTTTGACAATCCATCCATAGAAAGGAACGAACGCCATATTGCCCACTCCAAATACGCTGGCGCTTCGGCTTTATCGAAACCAACTTGATCGCCATCGGCTCGTTTAATGGGCTTATGATTCGGATCAATTAGAACTCCAAGATAATTTGTGATTTCATCGAGTTGTTCAACCTGTCTTTCGGCAAAGTCTTCTTCCTTCTTGTTTGAAAGCAGCAATTCTGCCCTATGTCTTAGAATCTTCGCTTCAAGGGGCGTTACCGGTCTAGCGGAATCAAGCAGTTTGGAAAACTTAGAATCCTTAAGAGTAAGCCTGATATCTTCAACGACCGCTTCACTGACCGTAATTTCATCGACCGGAATCTCTGCTCCGTTGAAAAGAGATTCGTAGATATCTTTCTTAGGTCGTTTGACAATTAAAGGGTTGTCCTTAACCAAAGCATTAATTAGAGCCGTTTGCTCCGAAACCATTTCTATTCCCCGGCCATGGGCTTGAATTACTCCGCTAGCCTTTAGGTGACGAATATTCATGTCGCCATAATCCCTAAACGTAGAAACAGCAGGCGCAATGGCCCCTAACTTGAAAAGGATTTTTTGGTAGAGTCCTGCCTTAAATTTCCTTTTACTGATCGCAGAATCGTGCCCTTCTCTGATTTGGAGGACTTGATCCACCACGAAATCCATTCCGTCTTCCGGTGTATAGATTTGAATCCCACCACTAAACTCCTCAAAAGAAAGCGATGCCTCTTGACCTCTCTTCTTTAATTCAAGCATGACGGCAAGAACGAAAATAAGAGGGGAGAATGTTCCTTTTGATTCATCATCTTTTTGGATCGGGAATTGCGGAACGGACAAATCACGAAGAACACATTCTTGCCTTGCTGGAAGCGTGTCAGCATCAGCAAAGGCTTTTCCTAAAGGGGTAATCCCATCCGTGACAGGAAAGGCTTCCTGAAGCTCAGGCTCTTCCAAGGCGGCATACAAGAAACCGTTTTTCTCCATCGTAGATCGCCACTTACGCCCCACGCTATAGGTAGTGTCGTTGCCTAAAACAACAATTCCGGCTTCGCCCAATAATTTACGAAGCGCCTTGTCGCCTTCCGGCCCTCTCATCGCGCCTTGTAATTCGGGGTGTTCGAGGATTACTTTCAAGGCCGCCTGCAGTCTCATAGGGCTCCGGACCGTAGTGTTGCCCAGTTGCCAAATAGAAATGCCAATCCCGGTTTTCCCTGTTTTCTTTGCGTTTTTGGATTTTTCGCCTACGACAAATGTGTTCATTTGGTAGCTCCCGGCAATGCCGTAAAGAGGTATTCTTGTACTTCGTTACGCACCACCTTTTTGGCGTCCTGTTTGAAGGAATAGCGGTAATCAATCGGTATAACTTTAACATCGTGGTGATTTTTCTTCAGCAATTCCATCATCTCGTTCATCTCAGGAAAACAATTGGATGAATAGGAGATGATTAGGCAAGAGTTCTTGTATTTTTCAAACAGCCCATCAAAAGCCTTAGTCGCTCCTTCCCTGGTTGAAAATGGTGTCGGGTAAGATTTGAATTTCTTTGTTAGCGTATTTTGTTGGATTGAAACCCCCTTCCAATCCCTGGCCAGTCCTTCGACGAAATGGTAACGTCGAACGTATTCGTTGTCGGAGAATTTTGAGTAATAGGGCGGGTCCATGTAAACAAGATCCACGTTTTCACAATCGAGTAATGTGGCATCCTTACAACATGATTCACATCTCTTTCCGTTGCTGAATACTGCAGTGTTCACGGCACGAACCCCCAAAACGAATTGTTCTTTGAACGTGAGTTTGAGGTCTCTTCTTCCGTCGTTGTAGCGGTCGCCAACGAAGGTGAATAGCCCCCGGGGTCGCTTCTTCATGCACGCCCTCATCAGTCCCGCCATGGCAACGTCTTTTTTCGCTTGGCCGTTCAGATCACAAATGTTCGCTCTGATGTTGTCAATGAGTTTATTATCCTCATCGGAGAAATAGAGGTTCCGAAATGTTTCGGACACAAAATTGTCGTTATGGGGATTGGGTCGAGTTAACGCTTCGATTTCAGCATCGGACAAACCCACGTCATCGTTTTTAATCATAGCCCGGGCGTTGCAGGCCGACATGTGCATGTAGTCGTTGCTGATAACCCGTTTTCCGTGGCATTTAAACATGTACCCGACAACATTCGATCCGCCAAATAAGTCCAAAACGGAATCAAAAGACATCCCTGCAGCCGCTTTCCAGATTTCTTCAATGAGTTTGCTCTTTGAGCCCATGTACCTGGTTGCTGGAAACTTCTTCAACTGCTCGGCCACCTTGACCCCCGAAAAAACGCCACTTTGCGTAACCGTAAGAATTGTGTCTTTGGACTTTCTCGTCGTGCCTTTGCTGGAAATGCTTCTCGCGACATTTACAGCGTAAATTGGGTATCCAGAGTATATCTCGTAGACAAGTGGCGAGTTGGAATTCGTTGCTATTACTTCACAGCCAATAGAATCCAAACGTCTTATTTCAGATGCTAATCTCTTGTGGTCTTCAAGCCTAAATTGGTCTTTGGTGTAGCGCTTGAAATCGGCATATTCGGAAACCGGGATGTATGGCGGATCGATGAAAACGAAATCCCCTTCCTTGGCATACTTACGAAGGACATCAATATAATCGCCGAAAACTATAGTTGCACCTTTTAGGACTTTGGATGCGGCTCGAAGGTTTTCTTCATCACAAATAGTAGGATTCTTATTAAATGCAAAAGGTGTGTTAAATTGCCCTTTGTGGTTGACCCGGTAAAGACCGTTAAAACAGGTTTTGTTGAGATAGATGGTTCTGGCCGCCGCCTCGACAGGTAACATCTTTGTCCAATCCTCGGATCTGAGTAAATAAAAAAACGGCTTTTCATTCGGATATGTCTTCAATAGGTCGATTACACCCTCCACATTGGACGCAACCATTTGATAGAGGTTGATCAACTCTGGGTTGCTATCGGCTATTACCGCTTTTTTGGGCTGCAAATTAAAGAAAAGGGCACCGCCTCCAAAGAATGGCTCGATGTATGTCCCGTATCTTTCCGGGACGTGTTTTTTTATTTCTGGGAGAAGCCGCCTTTTGCCACCCGCCCATTTGAGAATTGGTTTTACGTCTAACTTCATAAATCTTGCCATATAATCATAACGAGAAAGCCGGCGTAAAGCGATCCTCTTTTATTTTTTCGAAACTCTTTTTTCTTCGGTATTTTTCCAACGATCCGCTTTTGCTTATCAATATGTCCCATCTGATCTTGAACCCGCGATCTAAGAATGATCTAATTATTAGCGGAGCATAAATTATGAACTTAACAATCAAGACAGAAGTCGACTCTTTTCCAAGCAACCCGGAATATAGAAACTTCGCCGGAGAGGGTGATAACTATATTTTTAATGCCGTTGCAGCCAGATCCATTTTTTTCAAAGACCCATCTCACGCTCTTGGTGGGAACGATTTGGCCGATATCGTAGTCGATGGCCCCAATGACAACGGAATCGACTGCATATTGACCGACCCCACTTCCGATTATGGAGACTTGGTTTTCCTTCAATGCAAATACTACGAGCACATCACATTACAAGACCTGAAAGAGGCTATCAGCAAAATGATTGCAGGCTACAAGCTAATTAAATCCGGTCACACCGAGCAATTTTCACCAAGCGTCGCCGAGCAATACACGAGATGCTTAGATAACTGCGAGGAGGGATCAAAAATCCGCTTCTGTATAGCGACCTCCGCTCCTAGAAGCGGTATTAGGAACAATCAATTAACAGCCCATTTTCGCTCCATGAGTGGAGACCTCAACATTGTTATGGATGATTCTGATATCTATTTCGAGTCCGAACTGGAAAGCGCTATTAACGATGCCAAAGCGCTTAGACCATCCGTCGAAAACGGCAAACTCCTTATCGATGAGGCGAACAACTGTCTTGAGTATCAAGATGGCGTAGTCATAAACATTTCTGCACTTTCTTTGAAAAAGCTTTACGCACAGTATCGGAACAACCTTCTTTCACAGAACCTACGCTATTTCGTTAAACAAAAAACTATCGATAAAGATGTGGAACAATCAATCAAAGACACACCAGAAGAATTTTGGTACAAGAACAACGGAATTACGATCATGTGTGATCATCATGAAATAAGCGGCCGAGAGCTCAAGCTGCAATCCTTCTCCATTATTAATGGTGGCCAAACCACCAAGAAAATCGCCGAAAGCGAATACATTGACGAGAATAATGACTTTTACTTAATTTGCAGAGTAATCGATAACCCCTATGGAGTGGATGAAGACAAACAAAAGTTTATCTACGAAATCTCTAAAGCGACCAACTCACAAAAGGCAATCAAGCCCTCTGACTTAAAGGCAAATAATCCCGAGCAAATTCTTTTTGCGGAAAGGATGAAGGCAAATGGTGTCCTATACAAGACAAAACGCGGAATGGAAATTCCGTCGGGATACAAGGAGCAAGATAAGAATTGCGATTTGCCAAAAGTAGGTAAGTTGGCTTTGGCTGGGGTATTCTTAATGCCGGGTTCAGCCCGAAATAAACCTAGCGTCATTTTTGATGAGCAAAAGGATTACTACTCCACCATCTTCAATGCATCCACGATGATACCAATGTCCAAATACATAAGCGATTTGCTCTATGTTGATTATTTCTTTGATAAATCCTTCATCCAAGATTACCGAAACGGCGATATAAACGAAGGTAGAAAAAGGTTTGCCGGAAACTGCAGAACACTCGCCACAGCTTTTGTTGGGTTCTTCGCCAAGAAATTCCATGATGAATTCTCCAGAGATGATCTAGTTACGATCGGTAACGCCAATGTCGAAAATGAGGACGAATTAATCCGTGTTCAAAAAATCCTCCGGAAAATGTTAAACACCCAAATGGTTTTTGTTCCAGGTTTGAATTCGGACCAAAAAGACGAAGGCCTCAAGGCTCTGTTTAAATATGTAATTCGCATTGGCTTTCAACAGTACAGAGCTTATTCTGAAAACCAAAGTCCTGACGACAAAGTCGACGAAACCAACTGGCTCAAGAGGGATTCGTCTTTCTACAAAATTTTGAAATCAGTAATCGATGACTTTTGGGATTCGCCTGACAATCTCAACGCATTTAAGTATTTGTTCGCCGCCAATACAACCAACTAATAACTAAGCACTTCAAGCTGTTTTCTGTTCTTCTTTCCAAAGCCATGACTCTTTATTTTTTTACAATCGCCGAAACATCGTTGCCATGTTATCCATGATTAACCAAAGAAAACGAAACACTAGGTTTTTGTGAACTTCACGGGGAAAACATTAGTTTATCCCTGATTCTTATCATCAGGAAGCGGTCTTCCATTTTTTGATAGCCCAGTGGCTTGGGGACCCCATTTTCATTTTAAAACTCTTGTTCCGAGTTGCCGAACGAAGAATATGTCTTTTCCGATTTTTTGATGTGAAAAAAGAAAACCCAGCCGAAGCTGGGCGTTTTTCTTATGGCGGAGACGTCGAGATTTGAACTCGAGCACCGGGTAACCCCGATCTAACAGGTTAGCAACCTGCCCCCTTCGGCCACTTGGGTACGTCTCCGTGCCTCGATAATATACAACAAAAATCTTATAACCGCACCTAGAAAAAGAGAAAAACGTTAATCGACTATGATAGTTTCTTCTTTGTCGCGGAAAAGGACCCGGAAACTGCGGTACTTCTTGAAGCCTTCGTGGATGAGATGGTAAGAGAATCTGCCATTGTCGTTGGTGAACTCGTAAAGGTTGTATTCACCTTTTAGATAGCCATAGCCATCGCCGGAATCCTGATAATGGAGATAACGGCCCTCGCCTGGGAATAACCGCACGGTCAACTCGGTTGGGCTCTCGTCGAGATTGGTGTAGCCATCGGGATATTCGGGGATGATGGATCCTTCCTTAGCGTAGATGAGGACCGAACCCGAAGGGCATTCCTTCGCGTAGTCGCCACCGGTGAGCGTTTCCTTGCCATCGTAGGAATACCAGGTTCCCTGCGGCAAGGAAAGAAGACGGCTCGAAGCGCCTGGTTCTAAGACCGGAGCCACGAGAATTGAAGGTCCAACCATGAACTCCGTGTTCATATTGGCGAACTTCTCTTCTCCGCTTTCCATGAAAAGCGGGCGGAGAGCCGGCAAGCCATTAAATCTTTCTTCGTAAAAGAGATCGTAGTAATAAGGGGTTAGGGCGTAACGGAACCGCACCCACTTCCGGTAAATCTTCTGGATCTGATCGGGATAACGGAAAGCCTCTTGGGGGTGGCAGGCGCAATCGCTGTGATTGCGGAATAACGGAGAGAACGCTCCGAGTTCGATCCAACGCGCCATCAGCTCCTTCGGGCAATCGCCGCTAAAGCCGCCGATGTCGGTTCCGACAAAAGGCATGAGCGATAGACCCATGTTGAGTTGCTGGGGGATAGCGAGGCGAAGATGCGAATAAATGGATTGGTTATCACCCGTCCAAACGGTGCTGTAGCGGTTCGTCCCGCTAAAGCAGGCTCTTGTGATGACGAAGGGACGTTTCTTCGTCGCGGCTTGGATGCCCTCGAAGGTCGCTTCCGCCATGTAATGGCCATAGAGGTTATGGATTTTCTCGTGGGTGTCGTCGCCGAAACGGACTTCGTTCGGAAGAGGGCCTTTGAAAGAGGCGGGCTCATTCATGTCGGTCCACAAGCCATCGAGACCATAATTTAGAAGCCGCGGGCATAAAGAAGACCACCAGGCCCGGACTCTCTCTTCGTTAAAGGAAGGGAAGACAGATTTGCCGGGCCAAACCTCGTTGACGTAAGGCTCGCCCCCAAGTTGGCCGAAAACCTTTTTCTTTAAGCCATCGGCATAGACGTCATAATCAGGATCGACCTTGACGCCGGGATCCACGATGGCGACGACCTTGATGCCTTCTTTATGAAGGGAGGCGATGAGCTCTTTTAGATGGGGGAACTTCTGCTTGTCGACGGTGAAAACCCGGAAGCCATCCATATAGTCGATGTCCAGATAGATCGCGGAGAGAGGAATGTTGGCTTGCTTATAGCCGCCCACCACGTCTTTGACCGCCTGCTCGCTGCCGTAGCTCCACCGCGATTGGCCATAGCCAAGCGTCCAGCGAGCCGGGAGAGGGAAGGTCCCGATGAGGGAGGCAAAGCCTTTGACGACATCCGCCGCAGTCGGACCATAGATGAAGTAAAAGTCCTCGTGGCCTTTCGTCGCGCCGACGAACCACTGTCGCTCATCAACGCCGCAGTTAAAGATGGTCTTGTAGGAGTTATCGAAGTACACGCCAAAGAAGACGCCGCCCTTCTTGATCATGACGAAGGGGCTGCTCTTATAGAGCGATTTGAAATTGTCCGTGTGGGCGTGGGGTTCGTCGCTGTTCCAGTTGATGAACTCATAGCCTCTATGGTTGAGCGGTCCCGGGTGATCGCCGAGGCCATAGAAGGCCTCGTCAGTTAGAACGAAACTACGCAGCAAAGGATACTCGGTACCCCCAATGAACTTCCGACCTTCCGTGACTGGGGTGTGGTCGTTTGGCTCGGGCGAATGGTAGCCATAAGGGATTTCCTTAAGGAGCACTCCCTCTTGGCACGAAAGAATTAAGGAAAAGTCTTTTTTAATGCGTAAGGCGCAATCGCGTAAGCCCACCATCACGCTCTCTTCGTCGGAGGGGGCCACGGAAAAGGAAAAATCCCTTTTCGAGGCGATCACCGCCGGGGTGTCGTGTTCGATCTTCTCGCTAAAACGAACGATGTTCGGTCCGTAGGACTCCACGTAGTAACGGGCTTCACCATCGGAAAGGACGAGACATCCATCGATTATTTCTTGAAACATATGAACTATTATAGCGAAGATGGCGGCCCAAAGGGGAGCCCCTACGGGAAGAAAATTCCTCGCCCTGGGGCAAAAAAGAAAAAAAGAAAGGGGCCGACGAGGCCCCTCAAAGAAAGACTTTTAGGTTTAATAGGCTTTGGCGAAATAGGTGACCATGGTGGCCGGAGCGCCGCAGACGGGGCACTTGGTGCCGTCCTTGACCGTTTCCGAAGCGATGCAACGGGCCGTTCCGCCTTCGGTGATTTCCTTGATCTTTAGTTCGCATTCGACTCGTCCGCAGAAAGCCATTCTGGCGTAGCCACCCTTTGAGACGACAGCTTTAAGTTCGTCGATGGTCTCGACGTCGGTGATGTGGCTTTCGAGGAAGGCTTTGGCCTTCTCGTACATCGCGACGTGAATGTCGTGGAGAACACTCGGGATTTGCTCCTCGATGGCGGCGATCGGAGCGACGGTCTTCTCGCCGTTAACGCGCTTAACGAGAACGGCTTGTTGATTGGCGAGGTCGCGGGGGCCGACTTCGATGCGAAGCGGTACGCCCTTCATCTCCCATTCGGAGAACTTCCAGCCCGGGGTCTTGGTGTCGTCGTCATCCACTTTGACGCGGATGCCTTCGGCGATGAGCTTTTCCTTGATGCTCTTGCAGGCCTCAAGAACGCCCGGCTCGTTTTGGCGGATCGGGACGATGACGACCTGAATCGGAGCGACGGCCGGCGGCAGAACCAATCCGTTATCGTCGCCATGAACCATGATGACCGCGCCGATGAGGCGGGTCGAAACGCCCCAGGAGGTCTGCCACGGAGTCTCAATGGAGTTGCCACGTCCTTGGAAGGTGATGCCAAAGGCTTTGGCGAAACCTTGGCCTAAATCATGGCTGGTGCCGCTCTGGAGGGCTTTGCCATCGTGCATGAGGGCCTCGATGGAATAAGTCGCGAGGGCGCCGGCGAACTTTTCGTGCTCGGTTTTCCGTCCCTTAACGAAAGGAATGGCGAGGAGATCGCGGCCAGTCGTGTCGTAAATGTCGAGGAACGTCTTCACGTTCTTGTTGGCTTCTTCATGGGTCTCGAAAAGGCAATGCCCTTCCTGCCAGAGGAACTCGCTGCCCCTTAGGAACGGGCGCGTGGTCTTCTCCCAGCGGACGACGGAGCACCACTGGTTGTACATCTTCGGGAGGTCGCGATAGGAAGAAACGAGTCTCTTGTAGAGGTCGGAGAAAAGGATTTCCGAGGTCGGGCGGATGATGAGCGGATCGGAGAGCTTTTCGCCTCCGCCGATCGTGGCGACGAGGCATTCCGGGGCAAAGCCCTCGATGTGCTCTTTCTCTTTGTTGAAGAGCGATGAGGGGATCACCATCGGAAGGTAGACGTTCTGCGCCCCTTCCGCCTGGAAGAGCTTATTCATGTACGACTGGATCTGCTCCCAGATGGCATAGCCATAGGGCAGGTAATCGATAAAGCCTTTGACGGAGCTGTAGTCCATCAGTTCGGCTTTCTTGCAGACATCGGTGTACCATTGCGCGAAGTCGACGTCCCGTCCCGTAATCGCCTGATTCTTCATTTGCTGAGCCATATTGCTTGTCCTTTGGTTATTTCCTTAGTTTCATCATCTTGATGCGCTCGACCGACTTGCTGATTATAGGCCGGAACATCGTGTCATAGGGAGCGAAGAGATCGCTCGAGATGAAATTGATGCCGCTGCCCACCACGAGTTCGATGGCGTTCCAACTCATGAGGTTGGCCGCGATGATGGGTTTATTGAATTTGAGCAGCTTCTCGACGAGGGCATGGAGGGCGCTCCGGACCTTGGTGTCCATGTTGCTTTCGTCCCCGCCCGAGGAGAAATCGACGAAGAAGACGTCGCAGGCAGAGTAAATCTCGTTTTCGAGGGAGAGCGATTTGCCAGAGAGCATCATGCCAAAGCCGAAGTTCGTTCGCTTGAGGGCGCCGATGTCGATGAGGAACTGCGGGACCCCCGCCTTATCGAGCGAAGCGGTGATGTCTTCCTCACGGAAGATGAAGACGAGGTTAGCTTTTTGGGCATCCGGAAAACGGGAGAAGAACGGAAGCAAGAGGCCGCGTTCCGACATGCGGATCGGATAGTAGAGCTTGGTCTTCGTATCGGTCCGCTCGTTCACGAAGCGCGGGACGAGGTTCTTGGCGATGGCCGCGAAGAGGTTGCGTTCGTCTTTCGCGCGCGCCGCGTAGTTCTTGAGTTCGTCAATGGAGGCAAAGGAGGTGTTGACGGGCAACGCCCGGGCCAGATACCCTTGGACCGCATAAGCGCTGCAATCGTAGACGGGGCGGTAGGTGTAGCTGATCTTCCGTTCGTAGATGAGGCGCTCGACCTCGGTCCGATAGTGGAGTTCGTCGGTGGCGCTGAAGTCCTGCGAGCCTTTTTTGTAGAAGTTGATAACGGAGTCGGTGTCGTAGCTGTTTTCGGCGCTGCGTCTGGCCTCAGTCAAGATGGCGTCGCTATCCCCAAGGAGATCCTTGTTGGCGACGATGCCGGAGCGGACGACGAAGGCCGCCGAGCCTTTGCGCTTATAGATCGAGAGGGCCTTGTCCACCGCGTCGATGACCTTGAGGGAGAAGGTGATGCCCTGCGAGGCGTCCACCATGTCGAAGTTGGCGATGATGAGTTCGTTTTCGGCCGCTTGGATGATTTTTTGGTTACCGGAGGCAAAGGGTCCGACCGTCTCCCGAAAGCGCGAGAGGATTTCCGGCGTGAGGGGCGTTCTCTCGTTTTCGTCGAGAGGACCTTCAGACTCGTTTGGCAATAAAGCGAAGCAGAAGGTCATACCGCTCCGGGTGCCGTTAGCTTTCACAGCTTGGGCGAAATCCGCTTCGGTGGCGAAGGAACGGGCGAAATTGTGATTAGGCTTGGTGTAGCGGAGCAAATAGGATTCGAGGTGAACGAGGCCGAGTTCCGGTTTGGTGGACACGATTTTTAAGAAAGAAGGCGATAGGTGCCGCTCCTTATGGAAAATGACATCGGTGGCCAGATATGTCGCATGAGGCTCGCCACGGAGGACGGCCGTAATCCAATCGCGGACTTTGCTTTGTTCCGAGAGAGGAAAGGAGGCGTAGAACTGGGCGAGATTGACCGTTTTGACGTTGGCGATATCGCTAAGGTTGAAATAGGAAACCCGGTCATTCGTGGCGTCGACCCGGAAGACCCGGACCGTCGAAGCCTGATAGGTCATATCCTTGACGAAGGCCTGATCCTTTGAGCGGGCGAACAAAAGGCTGATGAAAAGTGAAACGATGGTCCCGCCGAGAAGCACGAAGGTGATATAGAAAATCACGGTGCCCCACTTCACGGAGTCGACCCACTGAAGGAAACCATCCCACGCCGTTAATGTCACAAGAAAAGTACTTAACATAACCGTTCGGGTTGATTGTAACACCCCTAGCGGGCGGAGGCACGCGTTTACACGCGAGAAGAAACCTGACTCCGCCCCTCAGGATAAAAGAAAACAAGATGTTCCGTTTTCCTATGGAACGACTCATTTCGAGGTGCTATCATTGAACCCGCTGGAGAAGTACCCAAGTGGCCGAAGGGGTCAGTTTCGAAAACTGATAGTGGGTCGTAAGGCCCAGCCAGGGTTCAAATCCCTGCTTCTCCGCCAAAATGAAAAAAGCCTAGATTTTATCTAGGTTTTTTATGTTTTATGTACCACACTTTTACCACAAAAATGACTCATTTTTTTGACGATTCTTTTTTCGGGGGTATCATACAAATTATGGAGGAAATCTCATTATGAAAATTAAATTCCAAGTCTTCAACAAAGTTAAGAATCGATATGAACAAATAAAAGTTGAGTCAAAAGATGCCATCAGACACATGACAAAAAACGAATTAAGAACCCAAGCAACGAACCTTTTAAACGACATCTTGGACAATTATGAAATATACTCAGATGCGGACAAGGTTGCGGTCATCGAGGAATGGAGCAATCTCAATAATCTAAATATCAGTCTTGACAAATACGATGAAAAGCACAAATGGAGCATAGCAGATTTCTTTACATGGCTTTTTGGGGAAAACAAAAATGAAAAAAGATAGCCGCCATTGCTTCAAATTTGTGTGTTTCACAATGGCTCAAGTTGCCATTTTCTTGATAACCATGGTTCCTTTCTATTTCATTTGGAAGCAACAAGGCTGGTCGTATCCAGATGCCAAATGCCAAATACTCCTTTGGATAATCGGTTTCGCCCCAAGCCTTTTCTTACTCTTCGTTAAATTTGTGAGGAAACATTATCTTTGGATTACAACGTTTTCAATCGCGATAGTGTATTTTCTTAACGATGCTTCTCCTGCCAGAGGGTACTGAAAACAATTTTGCAGACACCATAGGACAAATTGTTTTCATAACAGAATTCCTACTTTTGCCATTCAACATCAAGGATGCGGTAAACTCGACAAAAATCGAAAAATAATCAATTTTTCTCTTTTATATTGCCTTTGGTATTAATCCAGTCGGAAATAACGTTTTTCTCATCCGGGAACTCGTGCGAGTAATAATTCAGAATCGTGGCCTCCTTATCCCCGAGCCACTTGGCAACTAGGCGAGAGGAGATTCCAGAACGAATTAGGTTCGAGGCGCAGCTGTCACGGAACTCATGGATCTTAATCGGCTCGAAACCGGCTTTTTTGGCAAACCTCCGGTTAAGACGGTAAACGGAAGTCGCGCCCATGACTGTTGCGCCGAATTGCCCAGGGAAGAGCCAGCCGGTCTCACGCTCCTTCAGAAGGGGCTTGATTGCGGCGACGATCGGAAGCGTGCGAACCGAATTGACGCTCTTAGGAGACGTGAAGATCTGCTTCTTTGAAAGGGTCTTCACGCACACTATCCGGGAAACCTTGAAAGAATCATCCGAGAAATCCGACCACTTCAAAGCCAAACATTCGGAGATGCGGAGCCCGTAATAGACGAAAAGGGAAAAAAGAAGCTTGGCCTGAGGATCATCGATGACGGACAAAAAGCTTTGTTCCTGCTCAGACTTCCAAACATGGTAGACATGGGCTTCGGGGGAAAATGAACGGAACCTGAAAATGGGATCGCAAGGAATCTGAAACCCGTAGGCGGCCAAAAAGTTGATCCAATGACGAGCGCAGGCAAGAACGCCCATTAAGCTCCCGGAAGGAGCCTTGTTAAGCCTAACGTTTAGACGGCCCAAAACAGCACGATCTATTTCCGAAAGAGCCATACCAGAGAAGAACGGAGCGACATATTTCCGAAAATAGCAAACCATCGAGTAAACGGACTGAGGCTTCAGCGTCTGGGGCAAAGAATCCTCGAAGGCCGGAAAAACCGAATCGCTGATTATTTCGTCAGAAGGATTGACTTTCCCAATGAGGGAAGCCACGAAGGTCGGCTCGTAGGACATCGCGTCCTTTTTGGAAACGAAAGACCCGGAGGGGGAAGAGTAGCAGTAATACCTCCTCCCCTGCCAGGAATAGCAAATGAACCAAGATTGTCTGGGCTTCGAATAGTAAACCGCCATAAGACGCCTCCCAATTTGACAAACGATCAGGAAATGCAATAATGTAATCAGCCAGTCGGTTAAGCACGGCAACGCCGCGTGCGACTGGTTTTTATTTGCCTTTTCCCCTCTTGGCCAGCTTCCTGGCTATGAAGGAATCCAGCTCAACGTCGTCGGCCGAGGTCAGGCGATAGGCCTTCCCGGTCCTTTTGTTCCGGTACGGACCCTTCTTGAAAAACCTCTTCTTGTCGGCCCTCAGCTCGTTTCGGTAATAGCACACCCGGCGATCGTCCGGATCAGGATTGTCCGGAAGCGGATAGATCCCCTTCGACACGCCGCCAGGCTTCTTCGGCCCGTGCGTGAGCCCTATGAAGTCGAACCTCGAGGCATCCTCCCCGCAGATGACGGCAGGATGCCTCGACTTCCGGTATTCCCGGATCCTCTTCTCATACTTAGACATTTTGGCAACGCCCTGCTAAGAAGCCTTGGCGGGCTTCTTCTCAACGGGTTTGGCCATCAGCCTCTCCTCGACGAACCGCATGACGGCGTCCACGATCCCCTGAAGGGTCTCCGTGGCGAACAAACGCTTCCCGCCGCCATCGATCCCAACCATGACGATATCCTGGATCTTACCCTCGACACAAAGGCCGTAAATCCGAAACGGAACGCCCACATAGCCGCTCTTCCCAGAATAAAAGGTTTCCTCGGTAAGCAAAATCAAACCATCCTCGGCAACACTGGCATCGCGATTAAGAAGGAAGAAAACCGGATTTTCCTTGTCAGCGCCGTCCAGGATCCTCTCCTTCGTAACGGACTCAAGCTTCTTTGCGAGAGGCAAACCGTACCAAACGGCCCAACTCGGGACCTTAACGGCCTTCCCGGAGGAAACCTCCTTCTCGGGCTTCTCGGCGGCGCGTTCCTTGATCTCCTTGCGGATTGCGGCGGCAAGCTTCAAAGAAAGGCCTGAGGGAGTCTCGGCCGACTGATAGCCATAAATCTCTTTCTTATCGAGAAAAACGGCCCTAGCGGCAAAGTCCCCATCAACTTCCCGATGGACGAAATCCAGACTGACCTGATGGGAAACGCCATCGACGGAATAGGTTCCGGAGACGTTCTTCTCGCCTTCGGAAGGGTATCTCTCGTGAGGCGTGTCGGAAAAAACCGCGTTGGAAAGGAAGGACCCGCAAAGAAGAAAGGCCTTCTTAAGATACTCGTCAAAGCCCTTCGACTCGGATTTGGCCTTCTCGAGAAGCTTCTGGTCACGGATAGCCTGGACGGTCATCTCGGGCTTGTAGTCCTCGATGTTGTCCTTGACCGGGAGAAGCTCGACCAGCTGAGTGAAGGAATAATCGTGGTACTTCCCACTCCAGGAAAGCTCATCGCCGAAGCGCTCGAACACGGAAACGAAGTTCTTGGTGCTCGTGCGGCCGAAGCCAGAAAGAAAAAAGGACTGACGCAAGCGAAAGTTGCAGACCTTTTTAACGTCTCAAGAGTAACGGTTAACCAATGGGAAAACGGGAAAGCGTTGCCAGATCTTAACACGGTCTTGAAAATGGCCAACGTCTACGAGGTCTCTTTGGACTGGCTTTTCAGCAGACCGCAATTCCAAGCCAAAGAGAAAAAAGATATCCTAGACGAACTCAAGAAATTGGAGGAAAAACTCAAATGAAACCAAGAAACAAATCCGTTCCGATGATCGTGGCAAGAGAAAGCAGAACGATCATGTGCGATTCAAGAGCCGAAGCTTTGGTGGGCTATGAAATCCAAATTACCGGTTATCGTTTTAAAGACCACGAAAAATACCCATACACGCAAAACGAAACAGGAAAACAATACGATTACCTAATCGTTAAAAACGACGAATCGGAATACAAAAAGCGAATATTCATCGAGGTAAAGGGGGATAACGAGAAACATTGGGACGATGACCTGTTGCCAAAACAGGACATGATTTCGAGAAACGGAGACTACCTAATTCCGATTTATGAGAAAGACATTGGCCAAGTCAAAGCAAAAATAGACGAAAAATTGGAAATAATGAAATACGAGAAAGAAACGATAAAGAAGGTTTCCGTAACACACTTTTACCACAAATACTCGTCTAAGGACGAGAAGAAAGCCTGAAAAGGTTAATCAAAAGTTTTCAATTAAGGTATCTAATATAAGACCTTAATTGACCAAACACAATAAAGCAAAACCCTGCTTCTCCGCCAGCTAGTCTACATTCGAGCTCTCTACGTGTACTGAGAGGGCCTCGTCACCATAACGCAGCTTTTGTGAAAAAGAGGCTGGTACAACCATGGACCGTCCGAAAGGGCGGTTTTTCATTAGAGATAAAAGGCTTCCGTAATTGCAACGGGGTTTATTGCGATCTTCAGAAAAAGGGTTGTCTTACTCATCAAATGGAGAGAAAAGACACCATTTCTTTTCCTCGGCATGTTTTTGAATCAAATAAATGATGACCATGCCATAAACACCTATCTCAAGAAAAATCCAAGGCAAGTAGATATCCAAACCCCCATACACGTAGCCTGAAACGAAATACAAAACAATATTTAGGACCAATGTAATAACGGATAAGATGATAAAAGTCTTTTTCGTAAACATGTCCTCCAGCAAAACAAAAACTACAACCTTAACAAAATTAAGTCAACGTGATTAATCGAACGAATGCGATAAATGCCAAACTTGAGCAAAGAAAACGCCTAAGAGTTTTCGACTTCTTTACGAAATATCGAACCGAAACGCTAAAAAGAAAAGGAGCGTTCGAACCACTCCTTTTTAATAAAAATTTACTTATTGACCGACTTGACGATCGCGTAGACGATGGCGGCTGGCCAGAAGAAGATCAGCAAGACAATGAAGAGGGCCACGCTGAAGGAACTCTGGGGAGGAACTGCCGTCGTGCCGGAAGAGGTAGAAGAGGGCCCAAAGTTCGAAACGACCGCCGCGGGAACCGAATAGTTCGGGTTGGAGGTACCGCAATAAGGGCAGCGCTTATCCGTTTTGGAAAGCTCGGCCCCGCAGTTTTGGCATTCGTTATTCTGAGTCATGACTATTTCTCCTCGTGGATGTCGATGGTTTTCCCTTCGGCTTTCTCGTTGGCTTTGATCATCTTCTCATTGGAGTGGGTTAAGCCATAGGCCAAAGCGATGTAAACGATCGCCGCCACGCAGAGAATCGAGGAAGTCCAAGCTAAATCATTCGGCAGGTTCTGATAGAGGCCGCGGAAGAGAAGCGGCAGCAACTGGAAGAGAACGGACACGCCGACGAGAAGGAAGGTCATGCCCGTGGCGTTCTCTTTTTTAAAGAGAGGGTAAAGGGTCGCGAAGACGAGGCCCATTCCGAAGAGGACCTTGGCCACGACGTAGATGGCGAGTTGGGCCTGCCCGGCGATCGGCCAGGCGGGATTGAGGATGAAAGCGAGAGAAATGTCCAAAGCGATACCGATCGCTAAGACGATGACGAAGATGAACTTTTTCATTATTTCTTTTCCTCCTCAAGGACAAGGTTCGTGCCACATTCCGGGCAGAACTTGGCGCTCGGGCTTACCGCGGCGCCGCATTTCGGGCACTTGTAGACCATCTTGTGTCCGCAGAAGGGGCAGAACTTGGCTCCAGCAGCAACTTGACCATGACAATGCGGGCATTCAAAGGTCTCGGCTTTGACTTCCGTCGAGGCCGCGGGGATGATGCCGCCGTTTCCGCCGTTAACGGAATTGGCCATTTGGCCGCCCATGGACATGCCGGCCGCTAAGCCGACGCCCATCGAGGCGACGCCACCGCCTTCGTTATTGGCCGCGCCTTCAAGGACATCGTAACCGCGAGCGGTCCGATAGCGGGTGTCACCGAGTTGCTCGAACTCCGCCTTCTTGTGGAAGATGGCGTTAAGGGCATCGGTGTCCTCTTGCGGGACGTTGATCGATTCAACGGAAAGGTTGACGATCTCAAAGCCGAACTTGCCCATCTCGGGTTCGATTTCGGCCTTGATGGCGTTGGCGATTTCCTCAATATGGGGTTCGACGTTGAAGATCGAAATCTTCTGCCCGAGCATCAAGGAGGAAATGGTCTTTTTGGCCTTTTGATTGATAAGACCGCGGAAGTAATCGCGAATGACTTCGAAATTAATCGCGGAATCCTTCATGAGCGTTCCGACGAGGGTCTGAAGGAAATATTGGTAATCCTTGAGGCGGACGCCGAGTTGGCCCCGAGCCCGCACATTGATCTGCACGTGGTATTCGGGATCGACGATTTTGATCGAATCGCTTGTGCCCCAAAGTAAGTCGAGCTTGAGCCGTTTGTTGATGAAGTAGACCTCCATCGGATAGGGGTTGTTGCCCCCATGGACGGCCTTGACCAAACCTTTGACGAACGGGAGGAGTTCCGTGTCGAGAACGAACTTGCCTTCCTCGCAGATTTTTTCGATTTTTCCGTTATGGACGCAGATGGCGACTTGTCCCGGTCCCACGATGAGGGACATTCTGGTATTAAAGTCGTTTCGGGCGGACTTGTAGATCAGCCAGTCCGAGCCGGTGCCTTCGAATTGGACGACATCATATAATGACATAGAGCATTACCTCTTTTGAGGTAACTATAGCACAAGAGACGAGGACAATAGATTGTTTTATAAGAGCTAGTTAATTTATTAAGGAAAAAATTATTCTGCCCAACAGAAAAAGCCCTCCGATCTAGCGAAGGACTTTCGTCAATGTTAAGCCTAATTAAGCCCGGAAGAACCCAAAGAATCCAAACCTTCTTCCGTGTATCTCGTGATGAGGTCAGCCATAGTCAAACGAGCCTTTTCCGCGCCCTCGCACTGATAGACGATCCGGCCCTCCTTCATCATGAGCAAACGGTTGCCGTGGGCGATGGCGTCTTTGAGGTTGTGGGTGATCATCAAGGTCGAGCCTTTGATGTCCTTAGAAAAGCGGTCGGTCAGATCCATTACCATGGCCGAGGTTTTGGGGTCGAGGGCCGACGTGTGTTCGTCAAGGAGCAGGAGTTTCGGGTCATTGAACGTCGCCATAAGGAGGGTGGCGGCTTGCCGCTCCCCGCCCGAGAAGGTCCGCATCCGTTCGTCAAGCCGCTTCTCGAGTCCCAATCCGAGAGGCTCAAGGAGCTTCGCGAATAACTCGCGCCGGTCTTTCGTCATTGACCAACGGAGGGTGTGAGGTTTGCCTCGGTTATAAGCTAGAGCCAGATTCTCAAAGAGGGTGAAATCCCCGATGGAACCGGCCTTGGGGTCCTGAAAGACCCGCCCGATGTACTTGGCGCGCTTCCTTTCGGGCAGTCTGTTAAGATCGATTCCGTTTAAAACGACGCGTCCTTCATCGGGTCTGATGGTTCCCGCGATGAGGTTCAGCAACGTGCTTTTCCCACTGCCGTTGCCTCCGATGACGACGAGGAAATCCCCATCGGCCAAGTGGAGGTTGACGTCTTGGATGGCCCGTCGTTCCTTCGAAGGGTCGCCTTCAAACGGAAAGGCCTTGGCCAAACTGATAAGTTCAAGCATGGGTTACGCCCTCCTTCTTTTTGCTTTTGTTCGGTAGTTTTTTGACTAATAGCCCAATCACCATGACAAGAGTCATCAGGGTGGCCTGGATGAGATAGAGGTAATTCACATCGAAGCCCGGAATCCGCTCGATGAGTCCGAGAAGAAGCCAATAGACAAAGCCTCCAACGAAAATCGAGACGAGATGGGTCTTAAAAGAGACGCCACGGAGCACGAGTTCGCCGATGAAAACGATAGCCAAAGAGAGCACCAGCGTGCCTTGACCCGCGGTGTTCGTCGCCGTGAGGTTCATCTGAGCGTAGAGCGAACCGGCCAGGGCGATGACGGCTCCGGAAAGGGCCATACAAACGAGGGAGGACAGACGGTTATTCACGCCTTGGGCCGAAGCCGTTTCTTTGCTTTTGCCGCTTGAGCGGATGGCTAAGCCAAGCTCGGTGCCGAAGAACCAGTAGATAGCTCCCGCAATCAAAACGTCCACGAGGACCAGGACGAGGGCGGCGCCTAAGGAGTTCCCCCAATACTTGGGTGTCTCCGAACCGCCGGAACGGAAAGCGTCGACGAACAGGTTGCTGAGCCAACCAAAGACCGTGTTGGAACTGTCGGAAATGGTGACGGAGCCATGCCCGAGCAGAACGTTTACCGAGAAAAGGCCCGTCATCACAATGATTCCCGCAAGAAGCGAAGGTATTTTCAAATACACATTAAGGGCGGCAACCAGGAGTCCCATAACTGCGCCAAAAGCCATCGCAATCAAGAGACTTAAGAACGGGTTGACCCCGGCATTGATCACAATAACGGAGATAATGCCCGCCACCGGAAAGGTTCCTTCAAGTGAGAGGTCGGCGACATCAAGGATGCGAAAGGACAGGTAGAGGCCAAGGGCCAACAAGCTCCAAATGAGAGCGAGCTTGGTCGGCTCGGTCAGAAGCATCCGCAGGATGTTCTCCCCTGTCGAAACCGCCGCCAAAATCATAAGACGCTGTCCGCCTCGGCGAGGAGAGCGGCCGGAAGGGTCAAGCCCCACTCCGTGGCGAGAGTTTGATTGACTACCAAACGGCCCGCGGGAATTTGCACGGCAATCTCGTTGGCTTTTTTGCCTTCAAAGAGGATTTGTCCCGCCACCTCGGCGGCCGCCACGCCGATGTCGGCGTAATCGACGCCATGGGCAAGGAGGGCGTCGGTCTCGGCCGTCGAGGGGTCGCTGGTGGCTACGATGAGCCCTTTCTCTTCAGCGATGTGGCTTACGATGGCCTTATTGGAAACTAAGAGGTTGTCAGTCGGGTAGAAGAGAATCGGCGCGGTGACGGAATTGCAGACGGTCTCGACTTCTGAATCTCTGGTAAGGGCCTTTTCCTCAAAGGTCCAACCCTTGGCGAGAATCTCCGTCTTCGCTTCCGCGATTTGCTGAAGTGAATTGCTCTCCATCGAGTTATAGACCAAGGCTATCTTGTGGGTGGCTAAGTCAGCGAAACCATTGATGATCTCGTCAATGAACGGGGCTGTTCCGTCCCCTTTGTCGGAAACGCCAGTGATGTTCTCACTACGTCCGGCTTCGTTTTGTCCAATGATTTGGCTCGCCACCGCATCGGTCACGGCCGAGAAGACTAGAGGGATCTCGTTATCGCCTTTTTCGATGGCGTTTTTCTCCGCCAAAGTCGAATTGGTGGCGATGGTCAAGATAAGGTCGCTTTGCTCGGCGAGCGAAGAGGCCATGGTGCCCATGGTGGCCGCGTTCCCCTCCGGATTCTGGAGGGTGAATTTAAGCTCTTTGCCCTTTTCGAGGGCTTTCGAAGTGAGGGCGGACACGAAGTTCTCCTCCACGCGATTTAGCGGCGTGGCCGTCACAAGTTGCAGAATTCCGATGTTAATGGTTCGGGATGGCGTGCAAGAGGCGAGGGAGGCGGAAGCGAAGGCGCATAGAAGCAACAGCGTTTTTTTCATAAGGGTTTATTCTCCTGGGAAAGAAAAATCAGGCGGAACGGGCCGCCTGATTGTCTTTCACCAGTAAGGCGGCTATGAGCAATCGCTCATTCCGCCCCCGTATATCGCTAAACGATCCGAGAGGGAATGAGCCCGGGATAGTAATAGCTATAGTTGAAAGCAAAGTTGGACATGACGTTATGTTTATTGAGCATAATGGCTTCCTCCTTTGCTCGAGGGTAGTTTGTCTCATTCGCCCCTATTGTCAATGATAATTTTTAGAAATAACTAATTTCTTTTCGCTTCCCGCGTAGACGAACGCGCATTTAAAACGGATGGAACAGAAGGCTTGTTAATTGTCGGAACGGGCATAGGCGTTTTTCATGCGGCAGGAGGATTCGTAAAGGACCTTGTCGAGGGCCTTATCGGTTTCCTTCTTGGTCATAGCCGCGATCTCCGCGTTGGCCTTTTCGAGAATCGTAGCGTCGTGTTCCTTCAAGAACTGGGCATCGAAGGAGTTGAGAAGCTCATGGGATTGGTTCGTCACCGCATCCTGGTAACGCTCGATCAAAATGGCGGTCGTTCCGAAGTGCGAGTCGGCGAGGGCGCCGATGAGGCGGCTGGCCCAATAGAAGTTATTCGTGTCGACCTGGGAGGTCGTATTCCCGAAATAGGCGGGAACCTTTAGGGCGGAACCGTAGAAAGGCACCATGGCGTTAAAGACGTTGCTGCCAAAGGCCAGCCATTCGATGGCCTGAAGCTCTTTCGGCATGTAAGGCCGAATTTGGATGACGCCCAGGAAAGCGGTCCGGTTCACCCCTATGGGGCGGTAGATTCCGCGCTTGGGGTTCTCTTTGCCATAGCAATCGTAGGGGGTGCCCTGAAAATGGGAGGAGAGGATGTACTTCACTTCCTCGATCGTGATTTTCCTTTCGGGCTTCTGGCTCCACGGCAGATCGTCCGACTCCGGGGTGAAATGCGCCCCTTCGCCATCGAAGGAATAGGTCCTCGGATTGAAATAGCGGACCATGAACCAAGCGCGCGGGGTGTTATAGACGTGGTCGCTGTCGTCGTGGCTGCCAAAGGCGAGACGGGGATTGAACTTCCCCGAGAGATCGAGGGCCAAATGGTTCTTCTGCACGAACTCTTTGAGGTCGGGCGAGCAAAGGTTGTTCTTCATTTCGCCCAAGGCGTCGCCGAAGTCAAAACGGTCGAGACCAAATTGGTTCGGCATGCTCACGTATTCGTCATCTTCGACGCGGCGGGCCAGGAAATGGTGGCCGCCGATGGTTTCGAGCCACCAGCATTCGTCGCGGTCGTTAAAGGCGATGCCGTTAGGCTCATAAGTTCCGTATTTGCTTAAGAGCTCGCCAAGGCGCTTGACGCCTTCGCGGGCCGAGTGGATGTAGGGCAACACGAGGGCGACGAGGTCTTCCTCGCCGATGCCTCCCGGAACGGCCTTTTTCTTGCCTTTCGCGGGTTCGTATTTCACGTAGGGGTCAGCCCCGAGGACGCGGGCGTTGCTCGTGATGGTCTCGGTGGCGGACATCCCGACGTTGTCTTCATTGACTCCGGCTGCGGCCCACATGCCCTCTTTGGGGTCGACGTTAGGCATCGCCGTGTAGCGGAGAGGATTCTCCGGAAGCGGGATCTCGAGATGGGCGATTTTGGACTTATAAAGACGCGGCTGCTTTTCGGGCTTAACCACCACGAGTTTCTTCACATGGAAGACGCCTGAAGGCGAATCGTCGTTCCTGGCGATGATGGTCGAGCCATCGTAACTGGCGTTCTTTCCAATGAGTATCGTTGTGCAAGGCATGATTTTTCTTTCTCCTAGGTTTACGTACATTATCTTACGACAAGACCAACAAAAAAGCCCCAATGAAGGGGCTTATTGAGGCTAGAATCGCGACTAGAGCACGACAATCGTGCCGTCTTCTTTGATCTCGATCTCTCCGCCGGTCTTCACAGTCCGCAGGAACTCTTTCCCGAGCCGGTCGATGGCGATGATGGGGACGTTGTTCCAGACGTGAGCGAGGATGATGCCACTCGCGGCGAGCGGGTCGATGTCCTCGCTGAAGAGCCAAGCGGCGGGCGAAAGTCCACGCGAGGCGATGGTTTGGATCACCATGCCACCGGTCGTAGAGCCAATGGTCATCGGTAGGCAGAGGGCCTTCCCGGTGATATGGACCTTGAAGAGGTCGGGGTTATTCTGATCGGAGACGATAACGTCCTTGCACGACGAGGAGAGGGCGCTCTTTTGGAAAGAGGCCAACGTGTTGAAGCCACCATGGGTGACGACGGCGTCGCCCTTAAAGGTTCCGCCAAAGATCACGCGTCCTTTGAACTGTTTCATTATTTGCTCCCCTTTCCGGTGATGATCGATAGGACTTCCGCGTCTTTGTAGTAGCGCGAGAAGGTGTAGGTGCGAAGCTTATTGGAGTTGGTCATCAACGGCCGCGCTCCGGCCACCGGATTGTCGGCGTACATGAGGGGGCAGATGCTCGAAAGATGCGCTCCTGTCGCCATGAGCTCTTGGTACTTCGGCGTCAGCTTGAACTTCGCCGCCACCGCCGGAGCCGTGGTTAGCACTGTGTAGATCCGTAACTTCTTGCGCCCCGATTCCTTAAGACCGGCCACAATCTTGTCGGTCCAATCGTTCAGTTGCTTAAAGGTGAGATGCGGGCAGCCGATAAAGCATTTGTGGGCTTTGGCATCGCGGCTCTTCCACATAATCGGATAGGAACGGTAGACGCGCTCGATCTCCGCGTCGTCGATGACGTATTCTTTGGGCTCGTCGACAAGGAGGCTCGGACCTTTTTCTTTGGCTTCCGGAGTAATCCCGTCGATATGGTAGAGGCCGACGGCGCCGTTGCTCGCGGTGGCCGCGCCGAAGTCCTTGAGGTAGGCGATCGTGTCTTCGTCAGGCAGCGGCTTGAGGTAGGCGTCGAGCCCGATGACGTAAGGGACTTCGTCCATGACTTTCATGCCGATGGCGCTTCCGAGGATTTGGGCTTCCGGTTTCTTGGTGGTTTTCAGGACCACTTTCCACGTAGCCTTCCGTCCCTTTTCGGTCAAGAAACCGAATTCCGGGGCGTAACCAAGGATCGTTCCGAAGAGCTCGAGAATCCCGGAGTTGCGGTTGCACTTGGCTCCGAGGACTGAGTTAGCGAAGACCACCGCCGAGCTTTCGGCCCAGGAGAGGGTGTCGCCCGCCTTCGGGGTATTCCCGACTTCGGGCAAATAGCAGGTGCAGGAGAAGCCATCTTTGCTCGAAAGGCCGAGTTTGGTGAGCTGCTCCTCGTAGGATTTTTGCTTGCTATACATGAACTTGGTGAAGACCAGTTTCTCAAGGAGGTTGGCTTTCACGTTTTGGAAGTCCATCGGACGCGGGTCCGCCGTGAAGCCCTCGGGGGCTTTGAGACCGGCGGCGATCAGCTCGTCCATGAGAGGGAAGACGGGCTTCAGCATCGAAATGCCAAAACTCGTGACCAAATGGCCCTTTTTGTAGGTGAGGGGCACGAGTCGTTTGGCGCCGAAGACGTCGCCGTAGCGGACCAAGACTTCCATCATCTTGGCTTTGGTTTCGCCTTCCTTGCCGCTAAGGATGTCCTTCTGCTCAGCCGTCAAGTCCATCAAAGGTTGATACATGTTCAGGTCCTTTCTTTAAATCTTCATCGCCACGTCATAAGCGCGCCAGATGACCGAACGGAGGTTTCCAATCGAGAGACAATCGCCCACGAGGTGGACGTGTTTGCCTTCCTTAAATAACGGGGTCGGAATGTAGCCGACGGACATAATGACGGAATCAGCGGTGATGGTGATATCCTTGCCGTCTTTGCCCGTCAAAACGACAAAGCCATCTTTGATCTCCTTGGCTTTGGTCTCGAGGTAGACCGGCACTTTCTTCCAGGCGAAGAATTCGCGGAGGTAAGTGCTATTAGCCATGCACACGCCCTTTTGGGCGATGAGGTCATCTTTCATTTCGACGATGGTCGGCTTCTTGCCTTTCAGGTAGAGGTCATAGGCAATTTCGCAGCCGGAGAGCCCGCCGCCCACAATGGTGACGTTTTCGCCGACCGGAGCGCCCGCGAGGTAATCACAGGCTTCGATGGTTTTCTCGATGCCAGGGAGTTTACTGAAGCGCCGGGCCTTGCTGCCCGTGGCGACGATGACTTCGTCGGCCTTGAGGTCTTCGAAGTTCTTGACCTCGGTCTGGAGGTGGATTTCCACCTTGAGGTCCTTCATTTGCTTCTTGTACCAGGCGAGGAGCATCCTATCTTCCTTTTTGAAGAAAGGGGTCGAGGCCACATAGAAGACCCCGCCTAAATGGTCGTTCTTTTCGTAGATGACCGGCTTATGGCCGCGGAGGGTCAGAACCCGAGCCGCTTCCATGCCGCCGATGCCACCGCCCACAATGGCGACGGTCTTCGGGTGTGTCGTTTTCTTAATATAGTGAACGTTGGTCTGCATGGTCTCGGCGTTAACAGCGCAGCGGGCCATATGCATCGTGTCGGCCATATCCTGGTCGTTGGCTACCCCTTTGTAATGGGCCATATTGAAGCAGCCGTTGTGGCAGCAAATGCAAGGGCAAATATCCTCTTCTTTGCCGGCAAGTAGTTTGGTGACCCAAGCCGGATCGGCGAGGAATTGACGGGCCACGCCCATCGCATCCAGCTTGCCTTCCTTGATGGCTTTTGCGGCCACCTCAGGCGTCATTCTGCCAGCGCAGACGAGCGGGATCTTGACGAAAGGCTTGATGGCCTCGACGTCGGAGAGGTTGCAGTTCTCCGGCATATAGAGAGGCGGATGGCTCCAATACCAGGCATCGTAGGTGCCGTTGTCGCAGTTGAGCATGTCGTAACCGGCATCCTGCAGGTATTTGGCCGCCTGCTTGGATTCTTCGAGGTCACGGCCGACTTCGACGAAATTTTCACCAGGAAGGGCGCCCTCACGGAAGCCTTTGGTTTTGCTGACGACGGAGTAACGGAGCGAAACCGGGAAATCGGCTCCGCAGTTTTTCTTGATGGCTTTGACGATCTCGACAGGGAAACGGTAACGGTTCTCAAAACTGCCGCCCCACTTATCGGTTCTTTGGTTGGCGTATTTAAGGGTGAACTGGTCAAGCAAATAGCCTTCGTGGACCGCGTGAATCTCCACGCCGTCGACGCCGGCCTCCTGGCACAGCTTAGCCGTCTTGGCGAAGGCGTTGATGAATTTGTAGATCTGCTTCTCGGACATTTCTTTCGAGGGCACTTTGTCGCTCCAACGGTTGGGGTTCGGGGAGGCGCTCATGCAGCAGGCGTCGACGTTGAGAATCGGCTTGCTGATGAAATTAAGAAAGGCGTTATCGGAGATCTTTTCCATCATCTCGTTGACGGCCATCGAACGGCCGAAACCAGCTGTGATTTGAATGAAGAGCTTGGCGCCGGTCTTATGGAATTCCTCCATGTAGGCCTTGAGCTTGCGGTACATGCCCTTGTTCTGATAGAGCCATCCGCCGAGGATAGGATTTCTGATCGGGGCGATGCCCGGCAAGATGAGTCCGACGTTGTTTTTGGCTCTCTCAAGAAGGAACTTGGCCGCCTCTTTGTCGAAGTGGTTAGGCTCCATCCAGCCGAAGATCGACGTGCCGCCCATCGAAGTCATGACGATGCGGTTTTTCATCTCGACGTTCCCTATTTTCCAAGGGGTGAACAAAGACGCGTACTTTTCTTCCATATGGATTCCTCTTTGCTTTATTATAACGTAGTTAAATAATATCGCCCTTAAATTATCGATTTAGCGGATTATTTCCCGAGGCCATCGGCATTGCCGGGCTTCACGAGACCAAAAAAAGGCCCCTTTCCTCACAAAAGGGGCTTCTTTGACCTCAATCGGATTGGGTTGCTTGGTCAATCAGGGCGAAATACTTATCGTAGGCTTTGTTGAAATGTTTCTCGTGGCTAGAGACCGGAAGCACGATCGTTTCGTCCTTCTCAAGTTGGGAGAGATTATAAGAACCGTTAAGCAGCCACTGATGGCGGAAGAGACCGGGGATGATAGCCTTCCGTGGACAGGAGAAGGAGCAATTCATGCAAAGGGCGCAGCGGGACCCAAAAAGGATTTTTCCTTCCTTTATTTCGACATTGCTTAAGGGACAAGAAGACACGCACTTGCCACAGTGGACGCATTTGGCGTAATCGACGCGGAAATAGCGGCCGTTGGTTATCGCGAAGGACCACTCGATGCGAAGAGGCACGGCATACCAGCCCTGAAAGAGACCAAAATGCGGAGGTTCTTCGATGCCAGAGAGGATTTTCTTCACGTTGTGTTTAACCATCTTTTCCGCGTAGACCCACATTTTCTTGGCCATCGGATCGCTATGGCGAAACATGATGTTATACGGCATGAGGTAATGGAATTCCTGAATGCAACGGTAACCCTTTTTCTTGAGGTAAGAAATGAGCAACCGCGACGAGGCGGCGTTAAACCGAAGAGGTTCGCCGGAGGTCTTGAAGATGAAATAAGGAAGAGGCTTCGTGGTGGCGGGGAAACGATGGAAGAATTGGTTGACGACCTCCGGGGCGTTGAAGGCGTGAATGGGATAGCCGATCCCGATGAGGTCGAAATCACCAGGATTAGGAAAGGGCGCGAAAGGGTAGCGAAGCTGATAGACCTCGCAGCCTTCCCCGAATTCCTTCTGGAGGCAGGAGGCCACGAGACCGGTGTTGCCGGTTCCGCTGAAGTAGTAGAGACACACTTTCATTGATCGTTGCCGCCTTGATATAAAGGATATAGTCCTTGGCTTCCTTTGGCGAGTGATAGTCGAAAAATCTGGAGGAATCGAGGAATTGAGCAAGAATTCTCGCGTCGATAACGCCACGAGAACCGATGAAGAGCGGGATGGGAGGCGTGCTAATTGTTGTTTGTTGCCTATGCAACTTGTTCTATCATAAAAATATAGAGGTAATGTTGGCACCATCCGATTACACATAAAGGGAAAATGACTCATGAACGAGAAATCTCTCCACGATGAGGTCAAAGATGACATCGCCGATGCCTACGTGGCTTTGCTGTTTCAAAAAAAGCCCGACAACATCTCCATCCGCGAACTAGCCGAGAAGGCTGGCGTTTCCCGCATGAGTTTCTACCGCAATTTCCGCACGAAAGAAGCCATTTTGGACTACAAGCTTTCGAAAGCCCTTCAAACTATCTACGACGGGGCCCATTTCATGGATTTGTCCCAGCCCGGGCCGATCCTTCTCGAGGAGTTCCGCTACATCGCAAAGAACAGCGATTTTCTCAAGATGATCAACGATCGGGGCGAAATCTCGCTCTTATACAAATGGTGGGACTTCTTCGCCCGCAAGTTCCTTGCCGAACACGACCCCACCGCCAACCCGTATGAATACGCCTTCTATTCCGGAGCGTCGATCAATGTCATCATCCGCTGGATCGAAGGCGGGCTCAAAGAATCGCCAGAACAGAGCGGAATACTTCGATGCCTTAATCCCCTCCCACCTCAAACAGGGACCAGAGGGAAACCAGCATCAGAGCCTCAGGGAGGAAAAAGCCTATGACCCTCGATGAATTCGTGATCCAAGAAGTCGGAAGCGACCGGACCGGCCACGATTTCCGTCACGCCTTGCGCGTGAAGAGATTGGCCCTCGAACTCGCCAAAGAGCACGGGGGCGACGAACGGATCTGCCATGCCGCGAGTCTCCTTCACGATTGCGCGGACGAGAAGCTGTTCGTTGACCTCGAGAAACAGAAAAAGAAAATCGCCGCCGTCTTAGGCGAGAATGGTTATTCGCCGGCTGAGACGAAGGCCATCCTAACCATCATCGACACCATCCCCTTTCATAAAGAGAAGGACCATCCCTTAACGGAGATCAACGCCCAGATCGTCTCCGATGCCGACAAACTGGAAGCCATCGGGGCCATCGGCGTCATCCGAGCCATCGAGTACGGAGCCTCCAAAGGGCGGCCTTTCTATGAGGACAAGAACCTTGAGACGATTGAAGGGGACCTGCAGTTCAAAGAAGAATCGCCTTCCACCCTATCCCATTTTTACGAAAAACTCTTGCGTCTCGGGGACCACTTCTACACCCCCACCGCCAAGAAAAAGGCGGAGCCACGGTTGCAGTTCATACGCCTGTTTCTACGGGAGTTCTATTCGGAGCTCGTCGACTGAGGAATCTATAGACGGAGCCGCTCCGAATTCCTTTGACTTGCCGCCCAGCCGAAGTTACGATGATGGGCTTCTGACGAAAGGATTGTTCCCATGACCCCTAAAGCATTCTTCCAAGACATCGGCTCCTCCGTCCGCGCGATGTTCGCGGGTCCTAGCGAGGCCCAAAACGTCTATCGTCTAAACGGCCGGGTTCCGCTAAAACGTGCCATCCCTTTTGGCCTCCAACACGTCTTCACGATGTTCGCGGCCAACGTCACCCCGTTTTTAATCATCTTCACTTTCTTGAACATCACCGACACCGCCGAAGCCAAATCCGCCCTCATGGCGGCCTTACTCATCTCCGGTTTCGGAACTCTCGTTCAACTGCTCGTCGGCAGCCGCCTTCCGATGGTCATTGGAACCAGTTTCACCTTCATCCCCATTTTCTTCGTCATTGGGTCTTCCGTCCAAATGGCCGGCGGCTCCGCCCTCGAAGCTTACTACACCATGTTGTGCTCTTCCTTCATCGGTGGCCTTTTCGTCGCCGTCTACAGTCTCTTCTACAAATTCTGGGGCCGGCTCATTAAGCCGATCGTGCCTGGCATCGTCGTGCTGGGTATCGGATTGTCGCTTCTTTCCGCCGGCGCTACGGATTTCCTAGGTGGCAGCGCCATCCTTTCCTATATGGCCCAACATGGAGGTTCCACTGGCGGAGCTCCTTATTACCTTTATATTATCGTGGCGTTCCTGTCCCTCGCCGGAGCCCTTTGCTGGAACATCTTCGTCCCCGGTGTCTACAAGAACCTCAACATCATGTTCGGCATTCTCTTTGGCTATCTCGTGAGCTGTTTCATCACCATCTTCGTCCCCGGATTTGTCGACTTCTCCTCACTCACGAGCATCCACGGCATCGGCCCCAATGGCTGGGTCGGGGCGCCCTCTATCGTCGATCCCTCGCTGATCTTCAGCCACTTCTCGTGGGTTCCAACCATCATGACGACCCTTTGCTTCGTTGCCTCGACGGTGGAATCCATCGGCGACAGCTCCTCCATCGCGGAGATGGGGCTTGGCCGCAAAGTGACCTCCCGCGAAGTCACCGGCACCCTCGTGTGCGATGGCCTCAACAGCGCGTTAGGCTCGCTCTTCGGCAGCTTACCACTCACGACTTTCTCCCAGAACGTCGGCCTCGTGGCCCAAACCAAGATCGTTAACCGCTTCACCGTCTTCATCGGCGCTTGCTTCCTCATCTTGGCATCCTTTTTCCCGCCCATTGCTGCTTTCATCTACACCATTCCCTCCTGTGTCATCGGCGGCTGCATGGTCATCCTCTTCGGCTCCATCGCCGTCATCGGCATGAAGATGTGCGGCGAGGCCGGCTGGAGCGATAAGAACATCCTTATCCTCTCCCTCACTCTCTGCCTCGGCTTTGGCATCTCCATTGCTGGGGATTTCACGAGCGCCATGACCGCCATTGAGCCCTATCTTGGTGGCATCTTCCAAAACAACGTCATCATGATGTTCCTCGTGGGCTTTATCCTTAGCTGGGTGTTGCCTGACAAGATGGAAGTGAAGCTCTTCCGACGCCTGAAAAAGCAATCGACTTCCAAAGATTCCGAGGCCAAAGACCCCAAGTAGGACCCCATATCCGGAGTGTTGCTGCCGGCCGAAAATGTACTCATTCCCTCGGCTTGACCTGATGCTTTCCGTTCTTTGACATAGATGTTTTCTCTGCCCTTTCGTAGGAAACAGGGGGAGGAACCCACAATCCTTTATCGCAAGGGTGAAAAGAAGTAGAATATCCGCGCATGGTTGAAGAAAAGATCCCTTTTACAACTGATACCAGCGTCGTCTCATCGGAACTCGTCGAGGCCGCGAAGATGGGGTTTGCCTCTGCGCAATGGCAGGTGGGAAACGCCCTCTACAAAGCCAGCGAATACGAGCAGGCTTTCTTTTGGATCGCCAAAGCCGCCCACAAAGGCATCGTCCCCGCGATGAATGCCTTGGGCTACATGTACCTCAATGGCCTCGGCTGTCCCGTCCTCGAGCGACGGGCCTTCCAATGGACCGCCAAAGCCGCCCTCGAAGGGGACAACAACGCCGAGATGAACCTCGGCTTAATGTATTTCCATGGTCAAGGGGCCACGAAGAACGACAGCGCCGCCTTCCATTGGGTTCGCAAAGCCGCCGAAGCCGGCAACCGCGACGCTGTGCGTTTCATGGCCTTCTTCTACATGAATGGCATCGGGTCGAAACCCGACGAGGCCGCCGCTTTCGTCTGGTACAAAAAAGCCGCCGATGACGGCGACGTCCACGCCATGACCAAGATGGCCCAATGCTACGAAAGCGGCATCGGGGTTGACCGCGATCAAATCAAGGCCCTCGACCTCTACCGCCGCAGCAGTGACCGCGGCGACAGCGAAGCCGACGTGGCCCTCGGCCGTATCTACACGACCGGCAACGACGTCATCATCCCGGATTCCCCGAAAGCCCACTTCTACCTCAAAAAGGCCGCCGTGTCGGGTCACACCGAGGCGCGACGTCTCTATGGCGAACTCCTGATGCAGGACGGCAAAGACATGATCGCCGCCTATTTCTGGCTCCAACTGGCCGCTAACGGCGGCAGCAAAGGGGCTTATGAAGACCTCAAACGTTTCGGGCCCGACTATACTTGGTCGCTCGCCCAAGGACATATGCGAACCGTCTACGGCTACGTGCTCGGCCCTTCCGATTAAAAAAGCCCCCAACCGACAAGTTGAGGACTTTTTTTCTTATAAGCCATAGGATTTCATGAATTCGGTAATGTCACTAGCGAGGGAACCGTAAGCGACGAGCAAGTGGTTCCCATAGGGGTGCACGAGGAAATCCGCGATATCATCACGGAACTTGATGGTAATTTGGGTGCGGCAGAGATTTTCCCGGCTGAGGTTTTCGATGATCTTCCCTTCGGCCACGTGGTAAGCGAGGAGGCTCGGGGCGAGCTTAAAGACGGTGACCGGTTCGGCTTTCATCGTCCCGCGGATCCCAATCCCGAGACCGGATTCGAAATGGGTCATGAACTCGTATTTGCTCACCATCGAAAAGGGAATGGTGCAATGGGCCAAAAGCATCGTTCTAGCGGAGAGGTCGACCGCGGAGGGGTTGCACTGGAACGAGGCCTTTTCGGTGAGCGAACGAAGAATGTCCATCGATAGGAGCGAGGCTTCGTCGCCTTCGCAGGTGGCCGTGAGGCCCTCTTCGTTAAGGAGCGCGAGAGCCAAACAAGAAGTGTTCTTGTAGACGCCAAGCAAATCGAAGCAACGGATCGAGAAGGCCGTGAGGGAGTACTTGGCTACCAAGCGTTTGATGGCCCCGTAAATCTCGAGGGCCCCTTTCAATGTCGGATTGTCATTCGCGGACGCGGCGAGCTCGGGATGGAACTTTGGGGCCTCATAGAGGTGGCGATCGATCTCTTCCTTAAACTCTTCGAAGGTGATGAGGGAGAAAGAGCAGCCGAAGAGATCTTTGGCTTTCTGGAAGGAAACGCTGGAAGCGATGAGCCAATCGCTGGGTTCGCCAAAGAGGCCATAACGGGCTTGCCGAAGGAAGGAGCGGGCTTCTCCTAGGCGATAAAGGGTCTTGATGCGGCTATTGATGGCGAGGGGATCCCCGTAAAGGATCTCGCCCTGAATACCCCGTTGCTGGAGGAAGGAAAGAATCTCGAGGGAAGAGGCCAAGGAATTGTTGTCGCCTTGGGCCAGAAGATAATAAGGCGCGGAGTAGCTTTCGTAGATCTTGAGGAAAGGGGCCTCGCTGCCACCACTTTCGATGAAAAAGAGGGTGAGCGGGCACTTCTCGTCTCGGAGGTGTTTGTAGGAAAATTCGCTCAGCGGGTCGATGGCACCTAGAAACGCCTGGCTGGTCCCGTCAAGAGAAGCCTGCCGCTCTTCGCTGAGAGCGTTCCGGAGAGTAACTAAAGCAATGTCCATAATTAAGGTAAATTGATTATACCAAGAGCCAGAAGACATAAAAACCCCGCCTTTCGAAGAACGTCAAACCATCGAGGTTTCACACCAGGGATTCCACTTTTTTAACCTACCATTTAGCTTTTTGGTGCAATCCTTTTTCATTGTCGTAGAATGGGGGTTGTGGAAAATAGCAAGATTGGATCTTTCATCGCCGAACGCCGCAAGGAACTAGGCCTCCGCCAAACCGATTTGGGGGAGAAGGTTTCCTATAGTCTTCAAGCCATCTCGAAGATGGAAAAAGGCCTGTCCCAACCGGCCGGTGCCTTGATTCCAGCCCTCTGCAATGCCCTCCAGATTTCGCTCAATGATTTCTTTGCGATGGAGAAGCCCACCACCAAACAGAATACCGTCGCCCCTTTTGACGGGTTGACCTTTGCCGAGAACATCGCCTACCTCCGCTTAAAGGAGGGGCTCTCCCAATACGCCCTCGCAAATGTCATCAAGGTCTCGAAGAGGTCGATCGCCAACTATGAACGCGGGGTTTCTGTCCCGAGCTTCGATGTGGTTTCCGCTTACGTAAAACATTTCGGAGTCGTTCCGTCTGATCTCTATTTCACCACCCTTACCCCGAAGCCCAGCCAAAAGCCCCATCTTGGCCGCAAGATCATTTGGAGCACCTTCGGAGCGTTGGCCGTCGTGGGTATCGCCGTGGCCGTCGCTATTCCTTTATTGGGCGCCCAAAACGAACTCCCGTATCATGGTGCCTACGTCCCTGGCTCATCCAGCATCTCTGTCAACCAAGACCTCTCCTCTACCAGCGAATCCTCTTCCATTCAAACCGTTCCCTTCGAATAATTTTCTAGATAACCTTACAGAATAAAAAACCGGCTTTTTCTTTCGAAAAGGTCGGTTTTTGTTCGTCGATGGCTCTTACTATTTCTTGATGATGAGAGAACCCGCCGCTTTGTCCGCGAGCAGACGAAGACGATAGAGCCCTTTAGGCAAGGATGGGACGTTTTGAGTCGTCAGAGCGGAATCGTAAAGCAGGATCGTTCTTTCCTTGCTGATGGCGACAATCTGGAAGCGGCCCTCGAGGAGTTCCCCTTGGATGGAGAGACCAACGGGGTCCTCAGTCCGAAAACGGACCAAAGTCCGGATCCCGCGCATTTTCTTGAAAGAGACGGTGATGGTGTGGTTCCATTGCCTTTCCATGAACATGAGGCAGGAGTGAGAGGAGAAAAGCCGCCTTACTTTCTCTTCGGGAAACAAAAGCCCAATGGCCATATTCTTATTCCTTTTTCGGCAAACCCATCAGGGAAGACAGGGAGCCGGAAATCGTGGTTTCTTTCGATTCGTGTCCGTACTTGTCCACCGAAGCGGCATCCCGGACCTCGTGGGTCAGACAGCAGGGTCCACCAATGCAGCCACCCGGGCAGGCCATTCCTTCCAAATAGTTGAAGGAAGCCGTTCCCGCTTTCAGAGAAGAGAGGGCGACTTTGCAGTTATCGAGACCAGCGGCCGCTTGGGTCTTGGCCTCAAAGGATGAGCCCCGTTCCTTTAAGCCTTCTTTGATGGCGTCGGAAAGACCGCCGCTTCGGGCGAAGATGCGACCGAAATAGGAGGCGTTGTCGAGAAGCGACTCGGGTAAGGACGGCAAGTCGATGCCTTTGGCGTCCACGAGAGCTTGCAGTTCTTCGAAGGTGATGACGCAGTCGACGTAGGAGAAATCTTTTCCTCGCGCCATCTCGCCCTTTTTGGCCATGCAAGGTCCCACGAAAACGACTTTGGCGAGGGGATCCCCTTCTTTGATGTATTTGGCGATGGCCTGCATGGGGGAGAGGGAGGCGCTTATCTTGTCTTTGATCTCCGGGAAAGCCGTTTCGACGTAACGGACGAAAGAGGGGCAGCAGCTCGAAGTCAGCGTGCCTCGCTCTGCGAGTTCGCCGCTCTCTTCATACGCCACCATATCCGCTCCGAGGGCGGTTTCGATGACGTCGCGGAAACCCAGCCGTTTGATGCCGGTGATGACTTGACCTAGGGTGGCGTAATGGAACTGCGAGGAAATCGAAGGGGCCGCGACCATATAGGCGTGGGCGGTTCCTTTTTCGTTCTCGCGGGTGATATCAATGCATTTCAGGATAAAGCTTTTGTCCATGATGGCGCCGAACGGACAGGCGAAACTGCAGGCGCCGCACTGGGTGCACTTGGCTTCGTCGATCTGGCTGATGCCGTCGTCGCGTTCATGGATGGCCTTGACTTGGCAGGCCGATTCGCAGGGTCTCTTGTGATTGACGATAGCTTGAAACTGGCAGGCTTTGGCGCATTGGCCGCAGTTGACGCATTTGCTTTTGTCGATATGGGCCCGGAGGTGGTCGTCAAAAGAGATGGCCTTGAGGCGGCAAGCGCCCGCGCAACGATGGGCCAAGCAGCCGCGGCAGGCGTCGGTGACTTCCATGCCGCCGATCGGGCATTGGTCGCAGGCCGGTTCGATGACCTCTAGCAAATTGGGGTTTTTCTTATCCCCGCCCATGGCGAGTTTAACCCGTTCCGCCGCGATGGCGCGTTCCTTATAAACGCAGCAGCGCATCGTGGGTTTTGGCCCTGGGGAAATGATCTTTGGGATGTCGACGAAATCCTCTTGGAGCGTTCCGGCGTAATAACTTTTCGCGACCTCTTTGAGGACGCGGTTTTTTAATTCTTGAACTGTGGTGTCGAATTTGGCCGTCATAAACGTTCCCTCCTGTTAAAAATAGGCGACGCGGACGCGCTTGTCCATTGCTTTGAGCAGTTTCGTCAGTTCGTCAACGATCTGCATTTTCGTCGAGATGGAGATGCCGAAACGCGGATCCTGATGGGCCGGATTGACCGCGCAGCCGACGTAGAAACTGACATCGGTCGCTTCCTCAAAAAGAGCTTTGGCGAGTAGCGAAGCCCCGTCCCGCTGATAGACCCATCCGAAATAGCGGTCGTCCGGGCCAAGGTAGTCCCTTCCGATTTCGGTGAGCCGATTAAGGGTCACGATGCCTTCGGTCGTGAGGTCCACCCCCGCAATCGTGCTCGTCGGCGGGATTTCCCGGTCGAGGTAGTCAAGGGAGGTGACGACGGGCTTGCCTAGATACTTGGAGACAATCTGGGCGCTGGTCCCACCGCAGACGACATGTTCCCCCTCTTGGGCGAAATACGCCGCGAGGACTTTCGCATCGTCATCGGGGTTGGTGGGAGGCCCGACGAGGATATTAACACGTCGAGTTGGCCTTTTCCTTAAAACCACTGCGGTCGTGTCATCCCCAGGCTTCCCGTTATAGAGGTTTAGGCAGCGATCGACGAGGATTTTGGCGACGTTTTTGCTGCTGATCGAAGGAGAAGCGACCCCCTCGAGATAACGGGCGATCTCCGTTCGCGTCCAGCCGAAATTGAGGGACTCTCCTACCCCGGCATAGACGGCTCCGTCGCTCACGAGGACGAGGGTGTCCCCGCTTTCGAAGGGAAAGGCGCTAAAGTAGATCTTCTTGCCTTCGATGTTCGCGCTCACCCAATCGATTTTCTTTTCCTTGCCTTCGTGGAGGAGGATGGGTTCGGGGTTGTCGTAGTTATAGATCAGGAGGCGGTCTTCTTTTGCCCTGACGATGGTGAAAGTGCTGTAGGCCAGATTCCCGCGGTCCGGAGCCACGGGCAGAGTCCGCACGAGGCAGGAGACCGATTCCTTCAGCGAGATTCCCCCGTCGATCATGGTCGAGAGCATGGAGGAGGTCAGGGTCGAAAGGATGTTGGCCCGGACGCCCGAACCAAGGCCATCGGCTAAGACCAGCAGGCGGTCCCCATTGTCTTTTTTGATGGACTCAACGTGGTCCCCGCAAAGCTCCTCGCCCTGCTTGTTGAGGCTGAGGGATCCCCATTCGAGCACGCCTTCACTCATCGTGGCCTTTGCCTTTCGTGAGGACGTTTTCGAGTTCGGTCAGGGCTACCTTCGTCTCGGCGGCGCTTTGGCCAAGAAGCGAGGCAATTTCCTGCACCGCTCGCATGTTCTTTTCGATGACTTCGGCTGTGAGACGACTGGTTTCCTTAGCCCTCTCTTCCTCCTTAATCCGTTCCTCCACGAGGGAGGTGACGTCGCGGAAAACCGCGATGATGATATGGAAATGAGGGTCATAAGAGACGGTGGCTTCCACGTAGGAGGAATACTGGCTGAGATGCACTTGTTTGTTTTTCGTCGGCACACCGCCTAAGGCCAAAGAAAACAACTCGCTTTCGAAAAAGGTTTCGATGGGGGTGCCCGTCAGTTTTTGGTGATCGGCAGCCCGAACGAGTCTTCCAAACGAGGCGTTAGCGAGCTGAATCCGCAGACTCTCGTCGGTGACGACGATGGCGTCGTCGCTGCCTTCCACGATGTTGCTCGAAAAACTCCGGGCTTTTTCCATCAAGAAAGGCAGACACATCTCTAACGATGCCTTGCCTTTAAGGACGGCGAGGGCCTTGTCGCGACAGGAAGCGTAGCCGCAGCTGGAGCAGTTGAGTTCGTCTTTCTTCTTCGTTTTCCCGATTTGGGAGAGGACTTCTCGGATTCTCTCCTCGCTCGGCTCAAAGGAGGGGACGCTATAGGCGGGAAAACGTTTCTTCACTTCGTCGGTTTCGTAGGCAGGGACCGGAAAATCCTTCTCCCCGGCACTCCGGCGAATGGCAAGGTTGCTTTCGATGGGTCGATGGGGCAACGAAAGAGCGGGTCCGGCGATGCAACTGCCGCTGCACGAGCTCATCTCGATGAAGGTGTGATGGATCCGCCCAGAGAGGACGTCCTTCAGGGCGGCAATGCAATTCTCCATCCCCGAAACGGAGAGGTATGTAAAGGCGGGGTTATCCTTCTTCATGGTGAGGAGAATGCCCCCGTCGATCGGGAAAAGGCGAGCCTTCGTCTCTTCTTCTACTGTTTCCTTTTGGGCGAGTGGCACCACGATTCCGCGGGCTTCCAGAAGGTTTTTGAGTTCGATGAAAGTCAGCACGCAGTCGACGTAATCCGGATACATTTCGATCTCGTTCTTCTTGCTGATGCAGGGTCCGAGGAAAATCACCTTGGCGTTGGAATGGCGGCGTTTGATGTCCTGCCCGTGGGCGAGCATCGGCGAAAGAACGTTGGCGAGGTATTTCGTCGCGTCGGGATAATGCTTTTCCACCAAGAGGTTAAGCGAATGGCAACAGGTCGAGATGATGACGTCGTGCTCTCCATCGTCGCACAGCTCATCATATTTCGTTTTGACGATGGTCGCGCCGAGCGCCGTCTCTTCGGCGTCGACGAATCCTAACTGCCGGAGCGCCGTCCGTAAGGAAGCGAAGTCCGACCCCGGAAACGCGGCGAGAAAGGAGGGGGCGACGGAGGCGTAAACCTCTTTGCCCTTCAGAAGTTCCAAGGCTTTCCCCGTGTCGTCACGGATGACTTTGCAGCTTTGGGGGCAGGCCAGGTAACAGGCCCCACACATCACGCATTCATCCGCGATGATGGAGGCCTGCCCATTTTGAAAGGAAATGCTCTTGGTGGGGCAGGCGCGGATGCATTTATAGCAACTGCGGCAGTCGTTCAGTTTGCTCGTGAGGGCGGTGCTCATATTATTTAATGAAAGGAACAATTTCCTTGTCGAAAAGCGAAGGGACGTTTTCCACGGTCACGCCGGTGATGATTTTGTCCCCGACTTTGATCGTCACGCCGTCATAGGCGCATTTTCCAAGGCAGAATGCGGCCTTGAGTTCGACTGAATCCTCGAGGTGCCGCTCCTTGACCTCTTGACGGAACGTCTCGATGACATCGTAGGACCCCTTAAGGTGGCAGGAACTTCCGACGCAGATGCTGACATTAATCATGGTTAGTTTCCTTTGTAGGCCTTCTTGAGGATCTCCACCATATCGGTGACGAGGGGCACGCGGGGGTTGGCCGGCGTGCATTGGTCCTCATAGGCCAAATAGGAGATCTTGGTGAGGTTATCGTTCCAGAGTTTCTCGTCCGCCACGAGGGAGTTGAAGTTCATGTCGATGCCGATTTCTTTGCCAAGGGCAAGGACGGCCTCGGCAAGAACCGCACCGGCCTCTTCTTTCGTCGCGACGGAAAGGCCAAGCGTCTGGCAGATATCGAGATATTTCTCGTCGCACTTGTACTCCTCGTATTTCGGCCAGACGCTGAGTTTGGTCGGAACCGAGCCGTTATAACGGATGACATGCGGCAAGAGGATGGCGCAGGTTTGGCCATGGATGAAATGGTATTCGGCCCCAAGCTTATGGGCCAAGCTGTGGCATAAGCCCAGGAAGGCGTTAGCGAAGGCCATGCCGGCGATCGTCGCGGCGTTATGCATCTTTTCGCGGGCTTCGAGGTCGTGTTTTCCGTCTTTGACGGCGCGCGGCAGGTACTTAAAGACCAGTTTGATGGCCTCAAGAGCCAACCCATCGGTGTAATCGCTTGCCATCACCGAGGTGTAGGCTTCGATCGCGTGGGTCAAAACGTCCATGCCGGTGTAGGCCGTGGCTTTGGCCGGCAGGTTGGTCGTGAACTCCGGATCGACGATGGCGATCGAAGGGGTGAGAGAGTAGTCGGTCAGCGGGTATTTCTTGCCGTTGGCTTTGTCGCTGATGACGGCGAAGGGCGAGACCTCGCTGCCGGTGCCGGAAGTGGTCGGGATGCAGATGAGTTTGCTCTTCCGTCCGAGTTCCGGATACTTGAAGGCGCGCTTCCGGATATCCATGAACTTCTCTTTGAGATCGTCGAAGTTGACCTCCGGATGCTCGTAGAAAATCCACATGGCTTTGGCGGCGTCCATCGAAGAACCGCCTCCGAGAGCGATGATAGTGTCGGGCTTGAAGGTTTCCATAAGCTCGACCCCCCGGCGGACCGTCGTGATATCCGGATCGGGCTCGACCTCAGCGAAGAGCTGATAAGTCACAGGGTTTCTTCGGAGATGGAGTTCGTCGATGATCTTGTTGAGGAAGCCGAGTTCCACCATCGAGTGATCAGTGACGATGAAGACCTTGCCGACCTCTTTGCAGGAACGAAGATACTGGATCGAATTCCGTTCGAAATAGATCTTCTGCGGAACCTTGAACCATTGCATGGTGTTTCTCCTTTTGCCGACTTTCTTGATGTTGAGAAGATTGATGGCGCTGACGTTGCCGCCGACCGAGTTATGGCCATAGGAGCCGCAACCGAGAGTGAGCGAGGGCAGGAAGGAATTGTAGACGTTCCCGATGCCGCCAAAAGTTGACGGAGAATTCCAAATCACTCGCAAGGCTTTGACCTTGTCGCCAAAGGCGTCGGCCATCGTTTGCTCTTTGCAGTGAATGGCGGCCGAATGGCCTAAACCACCGAATTCCAGCATCTTTTCGCAGAGGTCAAAGCCTTCTTCGGGCCCTTTGACCTTGTAGAAACCAAGAACGGGCGAAAGCTTCTCGCGGGATAACGGTTCTTCCGGTCCCACGTCCTCGAGTTCGGCCGCGATGACCGCGGTGTCGGCGGGAACTGAGAAACCGCTCTTCTCGGCGATCCACTCGGGCGACATGCCGGCCACGTCGGCGTTGAGTTTGGCGTTCTCGAGACCCTTTTCGCCCCGGGCGAAACCAAACATGAACTTCTCGAGTTTGGCTTTTTCTTCTTTCGAGACGAAATAAACGTGGAAGCGTATGAATTTCTCTTTGATGTTTTGATAGATTGATTCATCGACGAAGACTGCCGATTCACTAGCGCAGATCATCCCGTTATCGAAGTTCTTCGAGAGGATGACGTCGTTGACGGTTTGGTCCTGGTCGCAGGAGGCATTGATATAGCAAGGAACGTTGCCCGCTCCGACCCCAAGAGCCGGTTTGCCGCAACTATAAGCGGCTTTGACCATGGCGTTCCCGCCTGTGGCCAAGATGGTCGCAACACCAGGATGGTTCATAAGGGCGTCGGTCGCTTCCATCGAAGGATGTTCAATCCATTGGATGCAGTTTTCCGGGGCGCCGGCCGCCACCGCCGCGTCTCTCATAACGATGGCGGCCGCCTTGGAGCATTCTTGGGCTTTCGGATGGAAACCGAAGATGATTGGGTTCCGCGTCTTGATGGAGATTAAGGATTTAAAGATGACGGTTGAGGTGGGGTTGGTCACCGGGGTGACGCCGCAGATGACGCCCACTGGTTCGGCGATCTCGGTGATGCCCGTCACCGGGTCTTCCGAAATGATCCCGACGGTTTTCGTGTGCCGCATATTGTTCACGACGTACTCGCAGGCGAAGAGGTTCTTTGTGGCTTTGTCTTCGAACACGCCACGCTTGGTTTCCTCGATGGCGAGGCGGGCCAATTCGCCGTGTTTGTCGAGTCCGGCCACGGACATCTTGGCGACGATGAAATCGATTTGCTCCTGATTGAAGGACATGAACTCGTCTAAGGCTTTGAGGCCTTTAGCAACGAGGTCATCCACTTCCGCTTTCGCGACTGAAGTTTTGTCGACAACGCTTTCTGTTTTCTCACTCATGGGTTCTTTCCTCTTAATCGGTATTTCTTTACCGAAGACAATTGTACGGAAGACTCAAGACTAAATCAAGCCTTTCGGTACACATTTACCGATACCCTATAAAGGACCGACCGTTGCTGATGAAATATCAGTAAAAATACCGGTATGCTCATAGAAAGCGTTTCCAAAGAAATCAGTATATTGGTATTTTATTACGTATATCCACGATTCCTTCGAATCCGCCTCTTCCGCGGGAATTTCTTCCTTATCGTTTTTCTCGGAAGTATATTTAATGGCAAAGAGGTTTAACATATGGCAACTCCCGAAGAGCTTGAACGGCGCCACATTGCCGCTGAGAAACGCCGTCTGGCCAGCGAAGCCCGCGAGATGAAACGCCTGGAGAAGGAGAAGGCCAAGCCCAAAAGCAAATCTTACCTTTGGTACATGGTTTTCTTTCTGTGCCTCGTCTACATCGTCGACGAGGTGGCGACCGGTGTCCATAACGGAATCGTCGATTTGGTCAATGTAGAGTTCTTTGTCAATGGTCTTGGCTTGACGTTCCTACAAGGACAAGGCAACTTCTCCTTGATGGAAACGGCTGCCAACGTCTTCCTCGTCATCGGCTTCTTCTATAAGGCCTTGGCCGACCGCTTCGGCCGCAAGCCCTTCCTTATCGCCAACACGATTGGCATGGTGGGCGGTTTGATTCTCTGTCTATGGAGCCAAAATCTCGTCGTTTATATTCTCGGCTTCTGCCTCATTCGCTTCTTCGTCACTCCCGACGAGCAAATCGTTTATATCTTCGAATCCGCCCCGAAAGAAAAGCGCGCTTCAATCTATAGCGCCGTCAAGGGCATTTCTGAGCTCGGTCTCTTGTTGATTCCGCTCGGACGGATCATCTTCGTCAATGCCGGCGGCAGCACGATCTGGCGCTTGGTCTTCCTAATTCCCGCCATCATCGGGGCTGTCGTGAGTTTCTGCCTCTGTTTCCTCGCTCGCGAGACCGATCCTTTCATCGATTCAAGGATGGCCTATTTGAAGCAAACTCCCGCCGAACGTTTAAAAATCGCCCAAGAGAAGAAAGACCAGTCCAAGAAACAAGGCGGCTTTTTCGCCGCTATCAGATATGGCTGGAGTGGCAAGCAACTTCGTTGGATCTTCATCGTCACTCTGCTTTTCACCTTCTCGCGAGCCATTACGAGCTACTACACACCCATCCTTACGACCTTTAACTACACCGAGGCTCAACGCAACAGTGCCCTCCTCATGTATCCGCTCACCGCGGCTTTAATTGTCTTCCTCTACGGCTTCCTGAGCGACAAAGTCGGGCGCAAGATCACGTCGATCGCCTTGCTCTCTATCACCATCATAACTTTGGCCCTCTTTGTCTTGGGCTCTTACCTTGCCTGGAACGAGTACGTCCTCGGACTCATCATCGGTCTTTTCCTCGGAGCCTATTGGAGCAACGGCGATACCCTCATCCTCATGGCAGGCGAATCCGCCCCCACGAACCTCCGCGCCTCCATATTGTCAGCACAGACGTTGTTCTACGGAGTTGGGATGGTTCTCAGCCAATTCTTAAGCGGACTAATCCTTAAGTCGTTTCCGAATGTTTCACTCGGCCTTTATAGCATTGTCCTCGCCATCCCCTGCTTCGTCGCTTCGCTCTTCTTCCTCATGACGAAAGTCAAAGAGACGAAAGGCGCCTCCGTCGATCAAGCCGTCAAACAGGAATAGCCAAATCTTTTCGAGAGAAAACCCCTTTGGGTAAGAAGGGGTTTTCTTCTTGTCTACGCGGACGAGGAGATTATGATAAGCGATATGAGAACCAAACAAAGCCACGCCACCGTCGACCACTTCCGGTTCCATCTCGGGTTCAACACCCTTTGCTTTGCCGTCCCCCTCGGATTAGGGATCGCTTACGCCTACTTCGCTTTCAGCCAGGGCAATTATCTTTATCAAACACTGAGCCTCCTCGTCCTGGCCGTCGAGATCGTGGCTTTTGTCCTAACCCTGATTGGCCTAGCCAACCCCAACCGCTTCACTTATGGCGCGGGCGGAAAAGGGAAGAAACGCTACGAGGACTTCACGGCAAAAGAAAAACGAGACTATGTCTCGTCCACCTACGCCTTATGGGGCCTTCTTGGCGTCGTCGTTATCGTACTAATTCTCACGTTGGTATTCAAACAATGAACACTGCTAGGCAAGGAAGCCATACGGCGTGACTTTGGTCAGGCTGCTGTAAGTTTGACCGTAAGAGTTTTCTGTGAAAAGCCCGGCCCAACAAGCTGAAGAGGATTCGTTTTCTTCGGGAAACCGGTCGCCTTGGACGGTTTTCTTGGAGCCGCCATTGAATTCGAATTCAACGAAGAAAGATGACAAATGCTCTTCAGTCAGGAAGTAAAAAAAGTATGCTTTTCTCGGCAAGTTAGAAGAGTCATAGAACGTAATAATCTGGATTCTAGAAAGGGTGAAACCTTCATAAATTGCTCCTGGCACGGAGGAGGAACAAGACTCCGAAGAGACCGATGAATCCGAAGAGTCGCGAGACTCCGTTGAGGTCCTTTGTTCGCTCGTCGAAGAGAATTCTTCTCCCGAAGATGAGGTGGCCTGATAGCAGGACACCAAAAACAAAGTGGCTAAACAAGCGAGAGCTGTTTTCCTAATAATTCTGCTCATTCTCATTTGTCCTCCATAGCCCTCAAGCCTGATGAGCTAATCTGCACATATCTTCAGGAAAATGCCTCTCATTTCTGAGATACATACCACAGGTTCCACAATACACCTGATGATAAGCGGCGTTCAAGTAACGAACCTCAAAATCCGAATGAGCTTCATATTCAATGTGGTTGCAAAAATCGCACCTTTTTCCATGTTGGGTTGAGGAAAAATTCAGAAAAACTTGATGATTATAGGAATGGTCTTGGTGGGCAACTTGATCCCCACACCCAAGACAATATACCCTTGACAGGTTCTCAAATCCTTCGACCGACTCGACATAATTGTCTGAGTGATGGTGGACTCTGTCGGGTCGAAAACCAACAACGCTATTCATTTTACAGTAGTTTGGATTTACAAAAAGTGGAAATTGAGAAGAATCAGTAGAAAAGAGATAGGTCGCATCCAACGAATCGATACCGTAACCTATCAAAAGATTCGGGTTTCCGTCCCAGCCTGGTAGAGTCGATTGGAAATCCACAAAGAGAAAAGAGTCGTGGTTTATCGCATCCTCCAAACTGGTAACGAAATTCCCCACACCGATGATCTCCCCTCCATCGTCTAAAGCTAGGTTCTGGTTTGCTGTTGTCGACTGATACATTGCACCCCCACTTGCGACTGGAAAATGATCAGACAGTTCCGAAGATGTAACAAAAACGCAGCCAGGGTCTTCATAACCATCGCCAAAGGTAAAACCCTGATTAGACAAATGTTTTTCTAAGAAATCCTTTATGAATATAACTGATTGATCGTTAATACATCCGTACTGGTTTACCAAAGAGTCGAACTTGTGATAAATAACGGAAGAAACGTCGGGGTCTTTCATAAATTGATCAAACCAAAAGTCGGTTTCCATTCGCTTTGATCCGATTGTTGAAGATGGATCTACATAAGAAGAAATCCTTTTAGTGTAGAGTAATTCACTTTCGAGCGGATAATACGAATCGCTAACATATGCGTCTAAATACCAAAGAAGGGACACAAGTGCGTTTGTCGCTCGATCGTCCGGTCGAGTAAATTTAACATAGTTAGAACTATGCCAACATGGAAGGTGTTGAGAGCCCTCAACCAAATGGTAATTGTTGCCAAAATCCTGTCCACAAATACGGACAAAAAAATCCCAATCACTTTCTGCGGTCATTAATTGACTGGGGGATAATGGCACAAATGTCTCGTCAACTTTATTAAAAAACTGATTCGGGCCAAAAAAGTAAATATCGCTTGCTTGCGTGATTTCCGTCGACAAATCAGCGTATGAGAATTGAACGCATTCATTCTCGACGGTGTCATAAACGTAATACCCACCCCCTTCAAATCCTCGAAGGAGATAATGGTCTTCACCGGAAGAATCTTTTAGAACTGAAGAGAAATCAAGGTTTTGTGCGGAAAAAGTTGCGTTTTCAAAAGTGGAAATCCTATTTGAAACGATTTGAAAATCGCTTTCTCCAAAACCACGGAAAGATAGACAAGAACTAACTAGGATAATTAATTCCGAAACCATTTTACCCTCCACAAAATGACAGATTTCCAAGAAAGAATGCTTATTATGTTTGAACGGACTTTTTTAAAGTATCATGTAGTGAGATTTTTGTCAATGTTTGACTATTGATTGACTCCGTTTTGATTAATTGTGATACCTGAGATCGCATGAGCGAGCAAGGGGGTAGCCCGCGCATTTGTTTCCACCAATTGCTTGACAGACACTGTTGTCTCAGTCACATGACCCGACAGGAATTACGTTTTGTCGTCTGTCCGAAGAAGAAATTATAGTAAGCGATGTGAGAACCAAACAAAGCCACGCCACCGTCGACCACTTCCGGTTCCATCTCGGGTTCAACACCCTTTGCTTTGCCGTCCCCCTCGGAT
>Ga0183099_1000191_pt1 | contig 54152 bp, 40 predicted proteins | sample Biomet1_FD_127788 | JGI IMG/M metagenome (GOLD analysis project Ga0183099, IMG submission 127788) | Microbial communities from bioreactor (seeded with anoxic lake sediment) at LBNL, California, USA - Biofuel metagenome 1 | ecosystem: Engineered > Bioreactor > Anaerobic > Unclassified ... | reverse complement strand
GCTTCACAGCGTTCATAAGAACGCCTTTTTCTAATTATAGTATCCATAGTTTACATTTTAGTGTAAACCTTTTCTGCTACAAGACAGAGTGCTAGAATATCACCACCTAAATTGACGAAGAACCGATAAATTATTAGAATGATAAGATGTATATATGGAAAACAAATAATTGCCTTTTTATTTTGTATTGTGTTCGGCTTGCAGTATCTTTGCAGAAACAAAAAAAGATACGAATGTCTGAAGATTTTGATATACGAGAAGACAGTTTGTCTACGGCTGAAAAAGAATTTGAAAACGCTTTACGACCTCTTAAATTCGCTGATTTCAGCGGTCAGAAACATGTGGTGGAAAACCTCGGTATATTCGTTGAAGCTGCCAAATATCGTGGCGAACCTCTTGATCACACACTACTTTACGGACCTCCGGGACTTGGAAAGACAACTCTTAGCAATATTATTGCCAATGAACTTGGCGTGGGATTCAAGATAACTAGCGGTCCGATATTGGACAAGCCTGGTGATTTGGCAGGAATACTTACATCACTGGAAGCTAACGACGTGCTCTTCATTGATGAAATTCATCGTCTATCGCCTGTAGTTGAGGAATATCTATATTCTGCAATGGAAGATTACAGAATAGATATTATGATAGACAAGGGACCTTCGGCACGCTCAATTCAGATAGATTTAAATCCTTTCACTCTTGTGGGAGCGACAACGAGAAGCGGTATGCTTACTGCTCCTCTGCGTGCCAGATTCGGCATCAACATGCATCTGGAATATTATGACCCAGAAACTCTGCAACGCATCATTAAGCGAAGCGCAATGTTGCTGAGAGTTCCAATAGAGGATGATGCAGCTGTGGAAATAAGTTTGCGCAGCCGTGGTACTCCACGTATTGCAAACTCTCTGCTTAGACGTATGCGTGACTTTGCTCAGGTGAAAGGCAACGGAACGATAACTAGTGAAATTTCACTACTAGCCCTGCAATCACTTAATATTGACAAATACGGACTTGACGAGATTGATAACAAAATATTATTGACTATAATAGACAAATTTCGTGGTGGTCCTGTTGGAATAAGTACTATCGCAACAGCTATAGGCGAAGATACTGGTACCGTGGAAGACGTTTATGAACCGTTCCTTATCATGGAGGGATTCATTAAGCGAACACCACGTGGACGCATGGCAACCAAACTAGCATACGAGCATCTAGGAAGAAATCCTTATGCCGGAGATTTAATGCAAGCAGACCTGTTTGAATAGAAAGAACTGCTATTTAATACAAATTATTTGCATATAACTCAATAAAAGATTAATTTTGCAGCAAATAGACTGATATATGAGAATAGGATTATTCACAGGTACGTTCGACCCGTTTACAATAGGTCATAAATCAATCACCGACAGAGCATTACCGCTTTTCGACAAGTTGATTATTGCCGTAGCGTTGAGCAACTGCAAGCATACTGTTGAGGAGATAGAGGAACGTGTGGACAATATAAAAAGCATATTCCAAGGATTTGACAACATTGAGGTAAAAGCATACAGCGACCTGACGATAGATATGGCTAAACGAGAAGGTGCCAAATTTATCGTGCGTGGTGTAAGATCGGTAAATGACTTTGAATATGAACGTGAGCAAGCAGATATAAACCACCGCCTAAGCGGAATAGAGACCGTATTGCTCTTCTCTGAGCCTAATCTTTCAAGTGTAAGCAGTTCTATGGTAAGGGAACTTAAATCATTTGGCAAGGATGTGTCTGAATTCTTACCGAAAAAAGATTAATGCATTAATTATATGATAACATACAATGTAGACGGCGTGAAAATGCCGAAGATAAAGAAACGTCTAACCAACAAATGGATTAAGGCTGTAGCTGATACGTATGGCAAAAAGACTGGCGACATTGGATATATGTTTGTTGATGACAAGAAGATTCTTGAAGTAAACAACGAATACCTCGGTCATGATTACTATACTGACATCATCACTTTTGATTATGACGAAGAAGACGTGATAAGCGGTGACTTGGTAATAAGCCTTGACACGGTGCGCACTAACGCAGAGAAGTTTGGCAAAGAATATACTGAGGAACTTAACCGAGTGATTATCCACGGTATATTGCACCTTTGCGGAATAAATGATAAAGGACCTGGAGAAAGAGAAATCATGGAGGCTGACGAGAACAAGGCTCTCGCTATATTAGCTTCGCTACAAGATTAAACAAGCACTTATATACAAATAATAAAGCCACAGCGCAACCATTATCTGGTTTACGCTGTGGCTTTATCATTGTTATATGTTCCTTCTTATTGTGATACCATCAACTTGACAGCCTTCATAACAATAGGATTACTTTCATTGATAATCTGGAAATACTCACTCATATCCCATAAATCACGTGCAACAAGAGCTTTGAGTTGAAGTTTCAACTGTGGCAAAGTAGCATTCAATTCCTTATCATCACGAGGCTTTATCTTCTGTTTTGCAGCTTCATCAATGATATCTTTCACAAATGATTCAGGTATCTCATAACGAGCCATGAAGTCACCAAATGTAGGATATTTACTCTTAAGTTGGCGACGATTATTATCTACATATTTAAGATTGGCATTTATAACAATACTGCGCGCTGCCAACTCTCTGAAGAAACGTGTATACTGTGTCGTGTCAAGCGGAACAAAATAATCAGGCATAATGCCACCGCCACCATATACAGTACGGTGCTCACGCAAAGTCTGGTATTTGAGTGAATCTGCAAAATGTATGCTGTCGGCACTATAAAGTTCGCCATGTTCAAATCTATTTTCGATATCCATCGCATAATCAAGTTGCTGTCCCTTTTTATAAGGTTTCTGAATACAACGTCCAGACGGAGTATAATAATGTGCTATAGTAAGACGAATCATACTACCATCACTGAAATCAATTGGACGCTGCACAAGTCCTTTTCCGAAAGAACGTCTACCTACAACAACTCCACGATCCTGATCCTGAATAGCACCAGTTACAATTTCGGCAGCAGATGCTGTATATTCGTTGATGAGCACTATAACTTTACCGTCAAGAAGTTTTCCGTCGCCCTGAGCACGATATTCCTGCTGCTGAGTACTTCTACCCTTCGTATAAACAATAAGGTCGTTACGACGCAAAAATTCATTTGCAATCTGAACAGCAGCCATAAGATAACCACCACCATTCTCTTCCAAATCTAGGACAAGGTCTTTCATGCCTTGCTTTTGAAGAGACTTAACAGCTTCCATAAACTCTTCGTACGTGGTAACACCGAAACTACCTATACGGATATATCCTGTCATCGGTCTGATTATATATGCTGCATCTATCGTCTTTACAGGTATCTTGTCACGAGTAACTACAAACTTCAATATGCCTGGTATTCCACGTCGCACAATACCGAGCTTTACTTTAGAGTCTTTAGGACCACGAAGTTTCTTCATGATTAATTCCTTTGACATCTTCACTCCTGCAATTGCAGTATCATTCACTGAAACAATTCTGTCACCAGCGATTATACCTACCTTTTCAGAAGGTCCATTTACAACAGGCTGAATGACAAGCAATGTATCATGCACCATATTAAACTGAACACCGATACCCTCAAAAGAACCTTGAAGCGGTTCGTTCATCTCTTTAGTCTCAGCTGCGGTCGTATAAGCAGAATGAGGATCAAGCTTCTCAATCATTCCACGAATACCGTCCTCAACAAGTTTCTTCTCATCCACAGTATCAACATAAAGGTTACTGATAGCCATTTCAGCGATCTGCAACTTACGCAGCGGACTATCTTTTCCGAAATCTATGCTCTGAGCAGAGATACTAAGAGTAAGAAGGCTAAAAAGCAAGAATAATACTGTTCTTGGTTTTACCACATACATACTATATTTTAAAAACATTTTCTTCATATTATTCTTTTTATTAACCTTATCTTATTAATAATTTTAGATTTCCTCTAACAGTTCTTCGTCAGCAATATCCTCCTCAACAACAAGATTGTCGATTATGAAATTCTGGCGTTCCATAGAGTTCTTGCCCATATAATATTCAAGTAGTTTACCAACTTGATCGGTCTTGTGGATTGTAACCTGTTCAAGACGCATATCAGGACCAATGAAATGTACGAACTCATCAGGACTGATCTCACCAAGACCCTTGAATCGAGTAATCTCAGGGTCAGGACCAAGTTCCTTAATCGCACATTGTCGCTCTTCATCAGTATAGCAATATCTAGTGATAAAATCACTCTTCTTTTCCTTCTTGCCGGCTATGGCATTCTCCTCTGCAATAACCTTTTTATTCTTTATCTTTGTACGTTTGTTACGTACACGGAATAAAGGAGTCTGCAATACAAACACGTGCCCTTTCTTTATAAGTTCAGGGAAGAACTGAAGGAAGAATGTTATTATAAGCAATCGAATGTGCATACCGTCTACATCGGCATCGGTAGCAACAATAACCTTATTATATCTTAATGAGTCAAGTCCATCTTCAATATCAAGCGCAGCCTGAAGAAGATTAAACTCCTCATTCTCATAAACAACTTTTTTGGTAAGTCCGAAAGAGTTAAGCGGTTTACCTCGCAATGAGAATACAGCCTGTGTATTTACGCTACGGCTCTTAGTGATACTTCCACTAGCAGAGTCACCCTCAGTAATAAATATAGATGACTCCTCTTTACGGTCGTCCTTAGCATCACAGAAGTGAATGCGACAGTCGCGCAATTTACGGTTGTGCAGATTAGCCTTCTTTGCTCTTTCACGTGCCAGCTTTGTAACGCCAGCCATAGCTTTACGCTCATGCTCACTCTCCTTGATTTTATTCTCCATAACTTCGGCAACGTCCTGATGTATATGCAGGAAATTGTCTACGTTCTGTTTTATAAAGTCACCAACAAACTTATTAATGCTTTCTCCATCAGGAGACATCTGTGTAGAGCCTAACTTGATTTTAGTCTGACTCTCAAAAACTGGTTCGTTGACATTCAATGCTATCGCAGCAACAATACCGTTACGAATATCGGTATATTCATAGTTCTTATTGAAAAATTCCTTTATAGTCTTCGCAATATGCTCCTTAAAGGCACTCTGATGGGTTCCTCCCTGAGTGGTATGCTGACCGTTTACGAAGCTATGATATTCCTCACCATACTGATTAGAATGAGTAAATGCAATCTCTATATCCTCACCGATGATATGAATTATTGGATAAAGTCCATCGTTGGTCATATTGTCATTCAATAGATCTTCAAGTCCGTTACGACTCTTTATCCGTCGCCCGTTATACATGATAGTAAGCCCACTGTTAAGGTAGGTATAGTTTCGCAGCATGATCTCTACGATATCGTCATGAAAATTATATCCTTTGAAAAGAGTGCCATCTGGTTCAAAATAAATAGATGTACCATTCTCATCATCAGATTTAGAAGTCTTATCTGACTTCTTGACGCCTTTTTCGAACGAGAGTTCACGTACCTTTCCATCACGATATGATTTCACAACAAAATGTGAACTCAATGCATTAACAGCCTTCACACCGACACCATTAAGTCCAACACTTTTCTTAAATGCCTTGGAATCGTATTTACCACCGGTGTTTAGTACACTTACCGCCTCAGCAAGTTTACCCTGTGGAATTCCACGACCATAGTCACGCACACTGACCCTGAGATTGTCCTCAATATCAACCTCAATTCGGTCTCCAGCTTTCATTTTGAACTCGTCAATTGAATTATCAAGGACCTCCTTCAACAATACATATATACCATCTTCGGGCAGATTACCGTCGCCGAGACGTCCAATATACATACCCGGACGAGTACGCACATGTTCCATATCCGAAAGATGTCGGATGTTGTCATCGGTATATTCCACCAATGACTCCTGATTGTTGATTTCTTCGTTTATGTTCTCGTTTTCTGGCATATTTATATTTTTGACTTATTGTATCCTTTCCACATCGAAATTTAAACGATATGGAAAAGCTTTACTTAAATACTTTTTCTGAAGCAACGGCGACGCTTATGGTTCACTGGTTCAAATGCTCCCCACTGACTCTGCACACCAGTGTTTGATTCCATCTCTACCTGACTTTCGCCCCATTTAATTCCAGCAGCCTGATAACGTGGTATCAAATCATAGAACAACAAAGCATTAGCTCCCTTTGCCCTATATTCAGGCAATACGCCCATAAGCAAAAGATCGACGCCCTCGGTTTTATTGAACTTTAGAGCTCTGATAACATCCCACCAACCGAAAGGCATTAATCTACCACGATGACATTTCTGTAATGCACGCGAAAGCGAAGGTATCGTTATTCCCATACCAACCAACTTATTGTCGGCTCCAGCATCCTCAATAACAGTGACGAAATCCAGATTTACTACAGGCATATACATTTTGACATATTGATCTATCTGCTTCTCTGTTAATTCAACGAAACCATATAAGTCTGTGTATGTATCATTGATAAGAGCAAACAACTTATAACCATAACCGCCTTCATAAACATCCTTCTTTGTGAGTTTACGAATTCTTAAGTTATAGCGATTCATCACCATCTCTGCCAACTTAGAATACCTTTCTGGTATAGCATCTGGAACTGGAAGGAAATATTCAACATAGTCATTGTCCTTCTCAAAACCACCAAGTTTTTCTATGTGCTCAGGATAATATGGATAATTATATATCGTCGGCATTGTACCTAACTTATCAAATCCCCATGTAAGCATGCCTTCAGGATCCATATCTGTAAATCCTAACGGACCTGCAATTTCATTCATACCCTTTTGCTTGCCATAATCCTCAACGGCTTTTAAAAGCGCACCGCTTACATCTATATCATCAACAAAGTCTATCCACCCGAAACGTACAGACTTCTTATTCCATTTTTCGTTTGCCTTATTATTAATTATAGCCGCTACACGACCGGCTACTTTTCCGTCTTTATAAGCTAAGAAATATTGAGCTTCACAAAAATCAAATGCAGCATTCTTATCTGGAGAAAGTGTATTTAGCTCATCGCTATAAAGATTAGGAACATCATATTCATTGCCTTCGTAAAGGTCATAATGAAATTCTATGAAGGTTTTTAAATCCTTCTTCGTTTCGACCTTCTTTATTTCTACTAATGACATTATATTTATTTTTTATATTTAAAACATGCAAATTTAATTAAAAACATGCACATTTCAAAATTTACATCATTTTTTTGCAGATTATTAAAGCATGTTGATCGTTCCAAGCTGTAGTTGCAAAGATATATATATCGCCTCCATCTTTTATTTTCAAACGTTTTCGTAGTTGATCTGTCGACAATGGGAAATTCCTCACGGTGATATTTGCTTGTTCGACACCTTTCAGTTTTTGCTTTAATTCTTTCTTATTAAATGATGATATTGACATGATATGGAATCTACGACCAGGAAAATCATCGATTTCATCGTTGGAAATAAACAAATGAGAGTTTTTTCCTATGCTAGATACATTATAACATGAAACAATTTGATTAAAACATCCTATTTTCATTATAGACGCATTCGGTTCATAAAGACATTTTGCTTCATCAATAGAAATTGGCAACACCGCAACATTAGATGGTTCTTGTGTTGTAATGAATACATCTTCATTATTCACGCAAAATAGCTTAACAGGGTGCTGTTGTGCATCCTTGCACATGATCAAAAGCAATTCTTTGCATTCGTTGTCAACACTTACGACATGCACTTCAGTAACATATTTAAGTTTTTCTACAGCTGCATGCCAATCAAGCATAGGCGACAACTTTATAATTACCACAGATGCTTTCTCAACAAGTTCATCGCATAGTTCCACTACATCGGGTGTACAGTCCTCTATAGCGTAAGTCTTTGCTCCATTTATATCGCGCCGTGCTGGATCAACATAAATCACAGCATTTTTTGCTTTCATCGAATGTAGATAATCCACACCATCACCACATTTCACATCTGCATGGTGCATTCCTAATAGATCAAGATTGTGCTTTACGATATCACACAGATGCTGTTGGCGTTCTACATAAACAGCTTTCTCGAAATTGCGACACATAAACGAGAAGTCTACTCCAAATCCACCTGTGAGATCTATTAGCAAAGGCATTCTATCGCCACTTCCATTTTGTAATCTCTCACAAACAGAAGCCTTATACATTGCCGTAGACTCGCTGGAACATTGCTCCATAGATATATGAGGCGGATATATCATTCCGTCTATCTCTGCCCATGAAGGCAGTTTACTGCGGGCGATCTGCCAACCACGAATTTGGTCGAGTGCCCACGGCATATCTATATCTGGAAACTTGGCAGCAAGAAAAGCAAGCTGCCGAACATCTTCAGATTTATGTAAATTAATAAACTCGGAAACGTTCATTCCTGCTTTTCCTCCCCCTGCCTCTTTTCAAGAATCTTCAGCAAATAGTTGAAAGCCTCCAAGCCGATAAGCACCAATAATGTTGCCGATAATGCCAAAACATACATTCCAGCTCCACAAGTAAGACCAATGGCAGCAGTAACCCATACGCAGGCAGCGGTAGTAAGCCCATGAACTGTATTCTTTTGGAATATTATAGTACCAGCTCCTATAAAGCCAATACCACTTACAACTTGTGCTGCGATTCTAGATACATCAAGATGCATCTGTGAGTTAGTAAGTACTCCGTTAAAGCCATAGACTGAGATTATCATGAAGAGAGCAGAACCAAGCGCAACAAGAAAATGAGTACGCAGTCCAGCAGCCTTTTCACGATATTCACGTTCCAAACCTATCATGCCACCCAATAAGGCGGCAACAAACAAGCGTAAAATAAAATCCAACGTCATAAAAACTCCTTTGATTTATGATTAATTTATTGTAAAAACACTGCATGCGATAACAGAAGCATTAAGCTTTATGGAATTCTATGCCTAGTGTCGCTGTATATTATGCAAAGATAATAATTTAAACAACAAATTAATCATAAATCAAAGAAAATCATTTATTGCTTCTGCTATGATGGCTCTCGTTCATAAACAGATATGTATTCTTATAACCTCCATAGTCTACAACAATCTTTTCAAATACAATTGCTGGGTCAACAGGGGTAAACTCCAAATTGTGAATATCAACACCTCTATTCAAAGGAAGAGTAACAACGCTCTCTACTACCCTTTTTGCAATAGTTGGATAGTATATAGAGTATATGTTCTCTGGGCATTCATTTAGTTTTTCATTGAAGTTGACATTAACTTTCTTTCCATTGTCAAGAGACACATAATATGAAAGTCCACCTTTATTGAGATAGTCAAGTGTTGACTTAACCACAATATGAATCTTCACACTGTCCTTTTGATTATCAGTAGCTTTAAATCTATATGTCACGCTTGCACCATCTGTAGAATTGGTATTTGGCATAAGGGTAAGCCCGCTAAGTGTACGTCCCATATAAGGAATAACAGTCCATTCCGCTTTAGAATTTGAAGGCTTTGAATTATAATAATGTTCTGCTTCCATTGACACTACCCCATTATTCCCTTGAAATGTGAAACCGCCAGAAGTAGTATCAGAGACTTTATATAACTTTGGCATAATATCATGTGGAAAATTATCATTCCAACTAGTATATCCTATATGTTTTTGAGTCATCATTCCATTCCATTTACCTCCGGCTATATCATGATTATAAGCTGCACACAATATAGAGTCCCGCTTAAAAGCTTGCTCACAACGTTCTGCCCATATATTTGCAACAGGATTATCATTCGCATAAAGACTATTGTTCATCGCCTGTGCATAATACATATAATATAAATTACTCATAACCTGAACTGGGAATAAGATAAGTTCGTTGTAAGCGTCACGTTGGTCTGGACGTAATGTGATATACTGTCGCAAAGCCTCTGTTTCTAACTGATGATATTGCGCCACAACCTGTTCCCATTCGCCAGTTTCAAGGTTATATGTATTCTTGTCTAGCATCTCTGCTGTTACTCTACCGTTGTATTTACATACAAGATTAAGTATTCTCGCTGCTTCAGCAGCCTGTTCGTCACCAAACTGCTGCTTGCAAAAAGCGAATGTATGTTCAGTAACATTCTCTGGCTTATATTTATCAGTATCCCACGCCATATCCATAAACAGTGAGATAGGATATTCCATGGGTTTAAGATCACCAACATTAAGAATCCACATGCGATTTATTCCATTGTTATAAGCTAATTTCAGCTGTTCGCACATATTCTGTGTAGGAGTTACATTGAGCCATTTCGTATTTCGTGGAGCACCCACGTAATCTACATGGTAATAAAGTCCCCAACCTCCTGGATGTTTTCTTTCTTTTTCATTTGGCACTCTTCTGACATTACCCCAATTATCATCACACAACATGATAGTAACATCATCAGGCACACGCATTCCCTTGTCGTAATAATCAAGGACCTCTTTATACAAAGCCCATACCTGAGGAGTCTTTGAAGCTTGTTTACCAGTAACGTCACTGATAATTTTGCGCTGATTAACCACTACTTTTTCCAAAAGCTTTGTATCTGCATCTGTACTCATAGCTTCATCACCATCACCACGCATACCTATTGTCACGACATCTTCTTTACCCTTTATCCTTTCTATACCTTCACGGAAGAATTTATCCAGAGTTGCCTCGTTCGTCTTATAGTTCCATGCACCATACTCTGCTCTGTGGCGCGACCATTCCTCATGATTGCGTGCCATTGGTTCATGGTGAGATGTACCAATAATAACACCCATTTCATCGGCTGTTTTACTATTTTCTGCATCATCAGCATAAAAAGCCCATCCCCACATTGCAGGCCAAAGCATATTACCTTTCAATCGAAGTATCAACTCAAACACACGTGAATAGAATCTATGATCACCATAGTTTGTACCATAAGTATTTTTAACCCATGACGTGAGACAAGGAGCCTCGTCATTAAGAAAAAGTCCACGATAGCTGACGGAAGGAGTTCCGTCGCTATACGTGCCTTTGTTTACATAAATATTATCATGATGTTCTATTGGAACATCTGCCCAGAAATACCATGGAGAGACTCCTATCTGCGAAGACACTTCATAGATGCCATATATAGCTCCCCGTCTGTCGCTTCCAGCTATTACAAGCTGCTTACCAACAACGGTGATAATATACTTTTCTCTCTTTCCTCGAAGTTGGCGAGCATCTATTTTACCTTCCTTTACGAATTTATCAATGATCGTTGAGTGACCTATAGTACCTACTACAATATTTGCTTTAAAAGCATTCGTAAAAGTAGTCTTAGCTCCACAAACTTTTTTTATGTCTCCAGCCAGATTATGAAGAGCTATACCTACGCCTTTCATTTCATCGTTTCCGACATAAAGACTTACGCTGTCATTGTGATTAAGCATAATGTCACCAGAAGTGAAACTTACGAAACGACTTGCTGCCATAATAGGCATAGCCAATAAAGATATAAATATTAAAGTGATATTTCTGAGCATGTTCATTTTAAAATAAAATTATTTCTTGAAAAGATGCGGAACAAACGCTTTCAAGCAACGACGCCATGTGAGCCATTCGTGAAGTGTTCCAGGAGATACATAGCTATCAACCTTTACACCAGCATTTCGTAAATCTTCAATTAATTTGCCTGTACCCATGTTCTCTAAACTTCCACATCCAAGAAACAGATAATGCAGTTTTGAATTAACTTCGTCAGGACGTGAGAATATACCGTCATATGTCTTATTCATATCAAGTCCGAATATAGCACCACTGAATCCTCCTGCATAAGAGAACTTGTCAAGATTAGTAAATACAACGTCAAAAGTCTGATGTCCACCCCATGACAATCCTGCCATTGCGCGGTTATCACGATCAGTCTTTGTACGGAATGTCTTATCGATAGTAGGAATTAGGTCATTAAGCATTGCCTTATAGAATGTTGCACCATAAGAACTACGTCCGGCTTCATTTGGTCCACCTTTGAAAGGAGCTTTAACATCGCCGCTTTCCATAACTACGATCATAGGAACAGCTTCTCCACTTTGGATAAGGTTATCCATGATGTTCTGCATCTGACCCTGATGACTCCATCCTGTTTCATCTTCTCCCATACCGTGCTGCAAATATAGTACAGGATAACGCTTGTTTCCTTTTTCATATTCAGCAGGAGTATAAACCATTGCTCGTCTCCACTCTTTTGTAGACTCGGCATAATAGCTTAAAGAACGAACCTGTCCTTTAGCTACGCCCTGCTGTGGACGATAGTAATTACCTTCTTCACCTTCAGGAATCTCGATACCTCCTGCTTGACGACAACATCCGAAGAATGTATCACTTGCAGGATCTACAATCTGAACACCGTCAACGAACATGAAATAATAATGGAAACCCACTACCAGTGGATCGGTAACAGCTGTCCAATTTCCTTTTTCATCACGCTGCATATCATATTTCTTTCCGCATACATCCACCTTTACATTTTTGGCAGATGGTGCATAAAGACTGAAATAAGCACGATGATTGCTATCTATTTTAGGAAAATCATTGCCTGGTTCTGCTGTTGAAGCTACAATTGCATCAGCAGGAATTGCAATCGGTGTAAATACAGGATAACCTAGAAGTGACAACATCTTGTAAGCATAACGACGCCCAAGTTCACGGTAACCAGCTGCATCGAAATGCAAATCATCAGGACCGCTTGTGCAACCTTCTGATGAAATTACATGAGCAGTATGAATGGTTTCTGGCAGTGTATCGATAATAGGATTCATAGCCACACAACGTCCTTTACCACCGGCTCTTACTACTTCTCCAGCAAGCAAAGGTACATCTTCTGACTTCAGATTTAGATCGGCAATTAGCTGATTATATACAAATGCCACTTTGTTACCCCACATTCTGTCTCCTGTATTTGACTCTCCCTGATGCAGAAGTATGCCTTTTATCACACCTTCTTTCTGGGCTTTCTTAGCCAATTCAACTAGTCTCTTATATGGATTGTTGCCATAAGCTTTCAACATACCTTTCATCCACTGCGGAGCGCGAGTCTTTACGTAGTTGTCAACAGAATCACGCATAAAGGTTTCTATGTGGCATCCGCCTATCGCTACGGTGATAACACCCACTTTTACGTTTTTCGGCAAACGTTCAACCATTGTTCTACCGAAATAATCAACGGGAGTGAGTCCTGTGTTCTCACGGCACAAAGGTGGAATAGCGGTATACCATTGTCCCATCTTTCTGTCTAGTTTATGGTCATCCACAGCCGCCATCATCTGGAATCTACTGTCAACACCATCCAAATCCTCTTGTTCAATTTTTGCATTGCCCTCCATATTAGATTGTCCAAAACAAAGGAAGATGTAAAAGTTCTTGTCAGGTGCTGCCTTTACTGCCAACACTGACGTTACCATAGCTGCGCCAACAAGGAGGCGCCTCAATAATACGTTTTTTCGTTTCATGTTTTCTGATTATTATTAACAACAGTTACAAAGTTAAGCATTATTATATATATATATTATAATAAGAGTTTCATATACTTCTCTTTATGTAACATGTTTCTTTTTTTACGTTTCAAAGACTTTATCTCATGTAACATTTTGGAGAAATAAAGATACGTTTTGTTTTGCTTTTCCACCCTATTACACTATCTTTGCAGAAATATATCGAAACTTTACCTAGACAACATGAAATGCTATTTAATTTTACTATCATTACTATTTACCGTTAATGTCAATGCACAAATAGGGAAACTATACAATGGAGACAACCAACTATCAAGTAGTTTTGTAAACAATGTTTTTCAAGACAAAGACGGTTACATGTGGATTGCAACACGTAACGGTTTGAACAGATATGACGGATACCAATTCAAGATTTTGAAAAAGGAAAACAAGGTATTCGGAATAACAAGCAACTATATTAACTGTGTATACCAAGACCGCCAAGGAACATTATTCATTGGCACAAATAATGGTGTGCAGAAAATGGTTAATGGCAAATTTGAGGATATAACCCTGTTTAGAACAAACGGAAAGAAAATTAAAACGTACATAACCGGAATTCTGCAACTTAAAAACGGAGACATCATCGTTAGTAGTTCTGGATATGGAGTGATGAAACTAAAAGGGAACTATGGAACTCCTTATGCAAGAATACCCAAAAACACGAATTATGTAGTTCACATGCTCGAGGACAAGCATGGTCAACTATGGTTAGTTACAGAAGACAAAGGATTACTATGCCTTAAGGGGAACAGTATAAAACAATATTTTCTTAGTGCAGACGAGAAAGCATCCATAAAAGACGGGGATATCTGTGAAGATAAAAAAGGAAACATATATGTAGGCACTAATGGAATGGGACTATGGAAATTAAGCAATGGCACAAAACAGTTTGCGCTGATAAAGTCTACCGCCAAAATGCCTATCAAAGATTTATATATCGACCATCAGGGAAATGTATTGCTTGGATGCGACGGTATCGGATTATATGTTTATTATCCTAATACTGGTCAGCTTTCAGCAAATCCATTCTACAGCAATGATATAAGTCTTTCAAAGACTAAAATACAGACTATTGTTGAAGACCGAAACGGTAATATATGGCTTGGAATGATGCAGAAGGGCGTATTCATGCAACCCGCTAAAAGACGAAATTTCGGATACATGGGTCCAAAACTTGGAACGTTCAATTATATAGGAACAAACTGCGTTACAAGTATTATTCAAGATACCCGACGCAGACTATGGGTTGGCACAGACAAAGATGGATTATACCTTCTCGATAGCAATAAGAAACTGATAAGACACTACACAAATGTTCCAGGAACAATACTTTGTATGTCAGAAGATAAATTCGGACGTATTTGGATTGGAAGCTATCAGCAAGGATGCGGATGGGTTGATGGAGAATCCGCAACATACCATGCTGTTGATATAAAGGCAGGAGGTAGTTCCAGTATATTCGGTATGGATGTTGACAAAAGTGGTAACATCTGGTTTGGCACTATGGGACAGGGACTTATAAGACTAAATCTTACCGACTATAGTATCACCCAATACAGGATGAAAGCCGGAGCAGATCTTAATCGGCATATAAACTCACTTCCAAACGACTATCTTGCAAAGATTAAGGTATCGCATGACGGAACAAAAATATATGTGGCTAGTTCTGTAGGAATGAATTGCCTTGATATAAAAAGTGGCAGTTGGCTCAGTGTTTTCGGAAGTAATTGCCCAAATTATGCTACTTTCTCACGCATTTTATGTGAAGATCATCAAGGACATATATGGATGGGTACAAACGATGGACTGTACTGCTATAATCTTAAAAGCAGACAAAGTAAGATGTACACCATGCAGAATGGTCTTCCTGATAATGGAATTGCCAGTATTGAGCAAGACAAGAAAGGACGTTTGTGGATTGGTACTGACCACGGATTATGCTGCATGACAACAGATGGAAAGGTAATAAGTTGCTACTATGCTAACAACGGTCTTCAAAGTAATGAATTCTCAGATGGAGCATCTTTCATTTGTAAAGACGGTCACACGATGTATTTCGGAGGCACTGATGGTATCAACTGGTTTGATGCAATAAAGACAAACAATATGTCATGGAAAGCGAATGTTATTATTACAGGAATAATAATTGGAAATAAAGAAAGAAATACTGATATTATGGGCGACAATTTCAATCTGGAATATGAGGACAATTCTTTTTCTATCCATCTCTCTACGCTCACATACGATGATCCAAACAACATTACTTACCTATACAGTATAAACGGTGAAGAATGGACTCGTCTACAACCGGGCATGAATGAGATTACGTTCAGTCACCTTTCTCCTGGTACATATAAGTTCCGAGTAAAAGCCATGTACAACAACATGTCTTCGCAAATAAAGGAATTCACCATGCACATATCTTCACCATGGTATAGTTCTACGGTAGCTTATATTCTATATTTAATCATTATCGGAGTAATAATATATTTCATATACCATTATCAAAAGCGCAAGGAATATGACAGAATGCAGATTCAGGAGCATATTCATGCAGAACAAATGGGTGAAGCTAAGTTGAGGTTTTTCATGAACATCAGCCATGATATACGCACCCCTATGACTCTTATTGTATCACCGCTGCTCCAATTAATAAAGGAAGATGATGACATGCACCGTCGAAGTGTGTATGAAACGATAAAGAGAAATGCTGAGCGTATACTTCACCTTATTAATCAGATGATGGACCTTAGAAAGATAGATAAGGGTATGCTTACCATGCACATGCAAGAAACTGATATGGTGAATTTCATAGATGATGTCTATTCATTGTTCAGTGATCAAGCAAAGATAAAAGACATTGATTTCAATTTTACCCACGATAGTGATACATTGCCTTTATGGATAGACAGACACAACTTCGATAAAGTGTTGGTTAATATCATCTCAAATGCATTCAAGTTCACTCCTACTGGTGGAAAAATTGATATTGAACTTACACATAACGATTCTGAAGCAAATATTACCATAAGAGACAATGGGGAAAAAATTCCAGAAGAGAATATCAAACGTATTTTTGAACGCTTCTATCAAGCTCAAAACTCCGCAAACGATAATAACATGGGTACTGGAATAGGCCTTGACCTTGCCCGTTCGTTGGTAGAACTTCATTATGGTGATATTCAGGCACATAATATCGAGAATGGTGACGGTTGCGAATTTATCGTTACGCTCCCACTTGGTAATTCACATCTTAAACTAGAAGAGATGGTCACCGAAGAAGATGACAATAAAAAGACTGATTTAATTGAACTGAGCGAAGAGAATGATGCGTCTGCCGTTGAAGATAATAAGATGAGCCCTGATAAGATTGATATCCTCAACGAACAGTTATCTAACCGTAAGAGACAGACGATAGTAATAGCAGAGGATGATGACGAAATCAGACAATACCTTGAACGCGAATTGTCTGGAGATTTCTACGTAATAGCTTGTCCAAACGGTAAGGAAGCCTTAACGGCTATCATGAAAGAAATTCCTTCTCTTATCATCAGCGATGTAATGATGCCTGTCATGGACGGTAACGAACTTTGTTCACGCGTGAAGAGCAATGTTAACACAAACCATATCCCTGTTATAATGCTTACGGCTAAAAGTCGTGACGAAGACCGACTTGAGGGATTGGAAATGGGTGCTGATACTTATATCGTAAAGCCTTTCAATCTGGATATACTTCGACGCACAATCATAAACTTGCTACATCAGCGTGAACTACTGCGTAATAAGTTCAACGGATCTGAATCGCAAGAGAATAATCTCGAAAATATAAACGTTGAATCACCTGACAACAAATTACTCAACCGCATTATGAACGTCATAAACAATAACCTTAGCGACCCGTCCTTAAATGTGGACATGATTGCTCAGGAAGTTGGAATTAGTCGTGTTCATCTACATAGAAAGATGAAGGAATTAACAAATCAAACTCCTCATGACTTCATACGCAACCTTAGGTTAAAACAGGCAGCACATTTATTGGAACAAGGATACCAGAATATTACTGAAGTAATGTTCGCATGCGGATTCACAAATCCAGCATCATTCTCAACAATGTTTAAAAACCTATACGGAAGATCACCACGTGAATATATGAAGAATTAAGCATACATATATAAACATGATAAAGCCCTCTTGAAGATTAATTCAAGAGGGCTTTTCATATTCATTACTCAAATACTTAACAACTACTAACTTGCTATTTTAATCATTCTGCCGAAAGTTCCAGCACCCTGCTCGACCATGCAGTCTGCTTGCCCCAGTCCACACTATGGTTGTAAGGCATTTCTAAGCCGTGATTCATAAGATATTCACCACTGTAGCTCTTTCCCTCACAGTCAAGAGGTTTATTGTCTATGCGGTTAAGTTCATGCACCTTATACATCTTGTTTGCATCAAGCCCAGCCATCTTTATCAATGGCAAGTGCTGATTGATAAATGTCTCTGTCTTCCACCAATAGAATACAGCCTTCTGCTTTGCATCATCAACATACATAAGACTTGCTACACCTTTCTTTTCAAAAGGACTTTGCAATCTATATATATTTCCTAACTGCACAATAGGACGTATCTCTTTATATTCCTTGATAGCCTGACGGCACAGTGCCTTTTCATCTTCAGTCATATTCTTTGGTTGAATCTCCATACCCAGTCTTCCACTCATAGCAACGTCAATACGATATTTCAATGGTATAACACGCTGTGTCTGATGATTTGGAGCAGCACTGATATGGCACGCCATAGCTATTGCTGGGAAGAAATAGCTAGTACCCCATTGCATATATACACGCTGTAAAGCATCTGTATTATCACTTGTCCAGAATTCATCAAACCATGGAAGCACTCCCCAATTAGCTCTTCCGCCACCACTTGCGCAAGCCTGAATCACTAAGTCTGGGTACTTTGCACGAATACGCTTACACACATTCTCAAAACCACGATGATATTCTATATACAAATGACTCTGGTTATCCATTGGAAGATACTGAGAACCATGATTCATTATTGGCATATTTGCATCCCATTTGACATAGGCAAGATCTGGATATTTCTTCATCAGATTGTCGACTATACCAAACACGAAATCCTGCACCTTAGGATTAGCCAAGTCTAATACTACCTGCGTGCCTCCTCGTCCCAATACGGCATCGCGGTTAGGCGCCTTTATAATCCAGTCAGGATGCTTTTCGTAAAGTTCACTTACGGTGTTTGCCATCTCAGGCTCTATCCATAGACCGAATTTCACGCCATGTTTCTTTGCATCTCTAAGAAGTCCGTCAATGCCATCAGGTAGCTTGTTCTTGTCAACGACCCAGTCGCCAAGACTTGAATTATCCGTTTTACGGGGATATTTATCACCAAACCAACCATCATCCATCACAAACAGTTCTCCGCCCATAGAAGCGATATCAGCCATCATCTGGTCCATTCCTTTCTGGTTGATGTCAAAGTAAACCCCTTCCCATGAGTTCAATAATATATCGCGAACTTTGTTTCCGTGCATTAATTTATATTCACGTCCCCATTTATGGAAATTTCGGCTCGCACCGCTAAGTCCTTCTTTTGAAAACGTAAGCGCAAGAGCTGGGGTTGTAAACGTTTCACCCTTTGCAAGATGATATTCCGAGTTGTCGGGATTTATGCCCGCAAAGAAATAATGATAGTCGGTATCGTCTGTGACAGTTTTTAGTTCATAATTTCCGCTATAACATATCGCTGCCCCGATGACATTGCCCTCATTTTCACGAGCCTTACCATCAAGAGAGAACATCACCTCACCATGCGAAGTGTGACTATTTCTCGCTCCGTCTTTGTTACTGATAAGCATTTCTCCTGGTACAAGCAGTTCTTCTGATACCTGAGACTCGTTAGCCCATGAACCATACAAATGACTTATCCAAACATCGCCACGGCGGATAGGCAACATTGCCGATTCAAATTCGGTTAGAGTAACAGTTCCTCTTTCCTCATTCTTCACGTCTGTCCATGCCTCTATCATATCTACGTCGTTATAAGCACGGTAATACATGTTTACCTTGATATTATATACAGGATCTTTAAGGTGTATTATTGTGATAGTGGCATTCGCGTCTTGCTTATATGATACGCCTGTAGCAACAAGGGCTGTAGACATGTTTCCATCACTGTGACGCATTGCCAATGCAGCTTCTGCCGGACAATTCATTCCATAGGCTGGATATGCATCCATTCTTCCTCCGCTGGGAACAGATAGATTCTTAAGGTCTGCGGCATTTAATTTGCTTCCGAAATAAACATACTGAGGCTGTGCGCCTTTTTCCACATTCAGCACCATTGAGATGCTACGAGTCTGCACAACTACCTGTTCTGCATTTGCGGCAGTAGCCCCCATGAATAGTAATGCTAATAATAGTTTAAATTTCATTATGATATTAGTGTTGATTCAACTTTGCAAAACTACAAATAATAAATGAATAACACTAATACTTTTTTTGCCATTTGTAATATTAAAGAAAATCCCTGCAACACCAGATGTGGGTTGCAGGGATTATTATATCTGAATAATGTGGATTTGCAGTTTATCCTATAAAAGGATTACTCTGCATTATTCTCATTGTTCTCATTATTTTCATTACTACCATTATTTTCCTCAGCATTATCTTTGTGCTCGAAACGACGGTTACTATTGTTACCACCCTCGTAATGGTCATCATCGTAACGTGGACGACGGTTGTAATTATCATGACGGTCATCATCACGACGTGGGCGGAAATCACCCTCGCGACGTGGACGATATTCACCACGATCACCACGGTCGTTATGCTCAGGACGTGGGCGACGCTCACGCTCTACATAACCTTCTGGCTTCTCTAGCAATGCACGACGAGAAATCTTGTATTTACCAGTCTTAGGATCAATCTCCATCAACTTAACCTTAATCTTGTCGCCTTCATGGATACCAGCCTCTTCAACAGTTTCAAGACGTTTCCAGTCAATCTCACTGATATGAAGCAAACCATCCTTACCAGGAAGAATCTCTACGAAGCAACCATAAGGCATGATACTGCGAACAGTTCCCTCGTAAACCTCACCTATTTCAGGAACAGCAACGATAGACTTGATCTTGTTCATAGCAGCTTCAATGCTGTCCTTGTTAGGAGCAGAAATCTGAATATGTCCTTTACCGTCAGCCTCATCAATAGTGATTGTAGCACCGGTTTCTTCCTGCATCTGCTGGATAATCTTTCCACCAGGGCCGATGATAGCTCCGATGAATTCCTTAGGAATATCAAGAGTCTCAATACGTGGAACCTGTGGCTTCAATTCAGCACGTGGTTCAGACATAGTCTCAAGCATCTTGCCCAAGATATGATTACGTCCTGCCTTAGCTTGCATAAGAGCCTGCTCTAGGATTTCGAAGCTCAAACCGTCACACTTGATATCCATCTGTGTAGCAGTAAGACCGTCTTTGGTACCTGTTGTCTTGAAGTCCATATCACCAAGGTGGTCTTCATCACCAAGGATATCACTCAAAATAGCATATTTATCTTCTCCAGGATTCTTAATCAATCCCATTGCAATACCACTTACAGGCTTCTTTATTGGAACACCAGCATCCATAAGTGCAAGAGTTCCTGCACAAACACTAGCCATAGAAGAAGAACCGTTAGATTCAAGAATCTGACTTACAAGACGAACTGTATAAGGATAATTCTCAGGAATCTGACCCTTCAAACCACGCCATGCCAAGTGACCATGACCAATCTCTCTACGGCCTACACCGCGCTGAGCCTTAGCCTCACCTGTTGAGAATGGAGGGAAGTTATAGTGAAGAAGGAAACGCATATAGCTCTTTCCGAGTACGTCGTCAACCATCTTTTCATCAAGCTTTGTACCAAGTGTACATGTAGAAAGAGACATTGTCTCACCACGCTGGAAGATTGCACTTCCGTGAGGCATTGGCAATGCATCAACTTCACACCAGATAGGACGGATGTCTGTAGTCTTACGACCATCAAGACGCATACCTTCATCAAGAATGCAACGGCGCATTGCGTCACGCATTACATCGTCATAATAACGGTGAGCCTCAGCATGCTTCTCTTCCAAATCATCAGCTGAAAGATCAGTATGAGCAGCATCGTAAGCTTCAAGGAAGTCTGCGATAATCTTGTCGAAAGCATCCATACGTGCATGCTTCTCAAGAGCCTGCTTGTTTACGTCGTAAACAGGAGTATAGAGTTCCTTCTTAATCTGCTCATGCAGTTGTTCATCATTTATTTCACCCTCGTACTCACGCTTTACGTCAGTACCAAGTTCCTTAGAAAGTTCTGTCTGAAGTTGACACATAGGTTTGATAGCATCTGCTGCAACCTTCAATGCGTCAATAAGATCCTGCTCTGAAACCTCTTTCATCTCGCCTTCAACCATCATGATGTTGTCTGTTGTTGCACCGACCATAAGGTCCATGTCAGCATCAGCCATCTGCTGGAATGTTGGGTTAATCACGAATTCACCGTTTACACGAGCTACGCGAACCTCAGAAATAGGGAAATCAAAAGGAATGTTTGAACAAGCCATGGCTGCTGAAGCAGCAAAACCTGCCAATGCATCAGGCTGATCTACGCCATCTGCAGAAAGCAACATAACCTGAACATAAACTTCAGCATGGTAATTAGAAGGGAAAAGTGGACGAAGTACACGATCCACCATTCTAGAGGTTAAAATCTCATTGTCACTTGATTTTCCTTCGCGCTTTGTAAATCCACCTGGGTAACGACCTGCAGCACTATACTGCTCACGATAATCCACCTGCAAAGGCATAAAATCTGTTCCCGGAACCGCATCCTTTGCTGCACAAACAGTTGCTAGAAGTACAGTGTTGCCCATGCGTAAAACCGCAGCGCCATCAGCCTGTTTTGCAACCTTTCCGGTCTCAATTGAGATGGTTCTTCCATCTGGCAATTGAACTGTTTTTGTAATAACGTTCATCTAAAAATTTAAAATAACTTATTGTTTTATCTACATCTTATAATACTGGGCAAAGATACCTATTACATATGAAAAAAAAGAATAAACGCATAATTATTTTAGATTTTTAATCATAATGCCATATTAACTCCTTCTCTTATAGGCTAGAGACGGTTGTTGAAAAGTGAACATAGGCAATTATTATTACTTCTTCACATGCCTACCATTATGTTCTTCTTACGCAAAGTAGCATGCTTACTTTTTATGTTGACCATCTAAATCACTAGGTATGCTAATTTCTTTAGTATAGCTACCGTCAACAGAATGTATTTTACCATGATTATCTAATCTTACATAGAATCCGATCTCCATATTTTTCTTTGTATCAGAATCATAGAGAGGATATCTAACAAGATACAAAGAGGGGCCCTTTTTCTCTATTTTTAAATAGGACAATGAACTAAGATCAATTCCCCAGTTACCAGTGACAAAATCTTCCGCTGGAGAATTAGGATTTTCCAACTCATCAATAACCTTTTTTTTGAATGAGTCCGAAGCATATTTATCAAGAAGGCTCTTAAACTCATCAAGAAACTTATCATAGTCATTAATATCTAAAATTACAGCATAGCTTGAGTAAAAAGCTCGGATAGACACTTGATTATGATCAGGTTGTTGCTTAGCACAACATGTTTCTGGGCATATTATAGACACCAAAAGCATCAGTATAATAAAAAAATGTTTCATAATTTTAAATCATTATTTTTTCAATAAATTTTATATGTAGAACGTTTCTGCATGCTTACTTTTTATGTTGACCATCTAAATCATTAGAATTATTGATTTCTTTAGTATAATTGCCTGTAACTGACTTTATTTTACCATGATTATCCAATGTTATTTTGAGTCCAATCTCAATATATTTCTTTTCATCAGAATCATAAATAGGATACCTTACAAGATAATAAGCTCCTCTTTTTTCTACTTTTAAATTACCCAAATATTGAGCCTGAATGCCATTATCATCTGTAGCAATATCTAGTGGTGGAATATTAGGATCATCTAGCCCTGATAAAATAGACTGTTTAAAAGAACTTGAAGCATATTCATCAAGTAAGGCTGAATACTTCTTATAAAAATCATCAAAATTAGGTGACTGACAAATGGACGCATATTTGCAATAAAACAGACGTACATTTATTTGATTACTATCTACTTGCTGCTGTGCTTGGCAAACTGTTGGCAATATGAATAAAGCCAAGAGTAAAAAATTTATAAAGTGCTTTTTCATATAATTAGATTTTTTAGTGTCGCTGTATTAGATAAAAGATGCGAATTTTATTTAATTGCAAATATATAGCTTTTTTCCTAATTTCGAGTTCCTAATTTGTATCAAATGCTTTATGAATTGTATCAAAGATGAAATTCGCTTGCGTAATCCATTCTCTAAGAACCAGCTATTGTAGAAAAAGATAAAGCCTGTAAGAGTATTCTTACAGGCTTTCTTCTTAGTATTCATTACCAGTAGTGATGCTTGGTCCGTCTATGACTTCAGGATTAGGGACTCCTGAATGAATATCACTATATGCTTTATGTATATCTGAAAGATCTATTGTAACATCCTTGTTTACCGGTCGATCCTTATCAACCAGACTGTGAGAGAACAACCAATCGTATGTCTTTTTAAGATAAAATATACGAGCAGGAGTTCCGTGATTGGCTCCTTGAAGCCAATTATATCGCAAGCGAGTATCATTTTTAGAATTCTGCAATTTATCCACTACAACTTCTGACTGCTTAATAGACACTGCCCGATCCGCTGTTCCATGAATAATCCAAAATGGAAGTTCGCCCAATTTGCTTACATCATGAAGTGAAGTTCCCCCACAAAGAGCCATTCCTGCAGCTATTCGGTCAGGATATGTTGCACATACATCCATTGTTCCATAACCGCCAAGACTCATACCAAGCACATAAACTCTTGTAGAATCGCATTTATAATTTGCTTTTACCCAATCAAGCACCTGCATAATCTTTTTGGGGCTCCATGCCCCACCAGGGTTTTGCGGAACAATAGTAATGGCATCTATCTCACGACCTTTCACAATAGCATCCAGAGGTCCATAGCGTCTTACCCTATTTAGATTATGGCCACACAAACTTGCACCATGAAGGAATATCACAACAGGAGTAGTCTCTAATGAATAAAAATAATCCTGCGGAGTGTATACCCAGAAGTCATACCCTCCCGGTATCTGGTCTTTCACCGGACGCAGGAAATCATAGGCTGAAGCGTTTAATGAGACAAGCATCAGCAACAATATATATATTGTTTTTTTCATAAGAACAGAGAACTTATTGATTTTCAAAGATATAACAAATTAAATGCATCGCAAAATTATTTAGACATTTATTGCCTTATTATAGTATTATTAAGATATTTGATGCATTTATAAATATCAAGTATTCTCTATATTATTGTAGTTCTTATTCTTAACACTTACATTTGTTGAAACGTTGATCAGTATAAATGTTTAAAGACTCTATAACATATTATTATTTAAGACATTACCATTTCAAATAACCATATTTTCCTTTATACCACAACTGTACTGCATTAATTAAATTTTGCCAGATAACATAAGCGCACGGCGCAATAACTGCTGTCGGGTTAAGAAAGGAAAGCATTAGCCATATTCCTATAACAGTATTTTTTTGTCCCAAAGCCTGGCCGCCAGCGATACTTTCTCCCCAAAAACCACCAACCAATTTACCAATACTAAAAAGCAATAAGGAAATAATCAACGGTAAAATAATCAATAAAGCCATTGTTGTACCCATAAGCTGTGAACGGGTGATCATTCGCACTGTCAACCCCATAACAATAGAAAGGTTGAAGGACCACAAATAGAAAGCTATATTAGATTTTGACTTAAGCCATATTATAATCTTCGGTAAGAACCTTCTCGTAAATAATGCCAGTAATAAAGGCAATACCAAAACTAAAAGGACACGTTTAAGTACCATTAGAAAAGCGAAGAGGAAAGTAATATCTGCTGATTTTTCTACCATTGGAAAGAAAAGAGGAATAATTATGGAGGTAAAGCAATTCGCTATAATCATATATATGGTCATAGAAGCTATACTTCCACCAAGTTTTTCGGTGATAACAGGGGCGGCAGCGGCAGTAGGACAAATAACACAGACAAAAACTCCTTCCAAGATCATCTTAGTCTCAGGCGATGTTGTCCAAGAAATAAGTAAAACTACACTTGCTGAAAGTAATGTACGAATACCTTGTAAACAGAAATGCCAAGTACGAGGTCGAAATTCATCAAGCTTGATCTTACAGAAGGTGACATAAAGCATCGTAAAAATTACAAAAGGCATCAAACTTACCAAACGAGGACCAATAACATCGCCTATTGGTGCGAGAAATGATATACGTGAAAAAAGAAGATAAATTATTGTTCCCGCACATATAGCAAAAAGCAATGTCCATTGTTTGATAAATTTTATTATACTCATAAGACCAAACCTAATTTTATTTTTTACAAAGGTACTGCAATTTGACAACAATGCAAAAAACTACGCTTATAAATTTATAAAATACTGGTTGCAAATAAGAATATAATACTTCTTTAGAATACCTTTTTATTGCAATAAAAATATTTTTTTTGCGAGTTTTTAATGCCGTTTCCTACATGTTTTCACCAAACGCATTGTTATACAATACGTTAGCTAATGTATATAAGTCCGTTCTTATACATTTTTAGGGAGTGATTAGGCCCTAATCACTCTGTTGTCCTACATGCTTTGCAGAGTAATAAGGGCCTTATTACTCAAAGGCGCACCGAAAAAGGTGATTTTATTTTTGTTATGCTTCATGCATTTTGCTTATAATAGGAATTGATTATAAACATTCATAGTTATACATTCTGAAACACTATACATATTTTTTAAACCAGAACCTATATACTTTACGTATTCTGGAATTCTATACTGAAAAGGTTGGCGTATCAAAATGCTATACAAATCCATTTATTTTATAATTTTATTTACAAAAATAAGCAATATTTCTAGATTTATAATTCTCAAGAAAGGCATTGCTGTGATTTGCTTTACTGCCAGAGACACGACTTAATGGTGGGACTAAAAAAGCGATTTTGGTATTATGCTTTGATCAAATTCAATCGTTTTAGGTACAAATACGTGCTAATAATGTAGGAACCATGTAGGAAAGATGTAGGAAAAGGCACTTATATACATCATGTAAACTATTGATAAATAGCTATTTAAGTCAAAAATGTAGGTAATGTAGGTTATTTTTCTTTTTTTCTGGAATATTTTTAATTTAGGGGGGGGTAACATTCTCCATAAATGGACCGTTATTCTAAGTCATTTCATACGTGTTCTATTAAAAATCAATTTTTAATTACATTAATTTTATTGACGTTTTTTCCTCATATTTTGTTTCTTACATAGATATAGGCTGCGCCCGACATAGTTTTTTGCATGTGTGAACGGCATATTCTCCCGCAGATCTTGCTGATTTACGCAGACAAAAGACAGTTTGGGGAAATATATCTGCTAAAGCAGATGCCGCAGATAACGCAGAGAAAGACAGTTGCGACATTGAGTAGATAATGTGGTTTGTGTTTTATCTGCGGGAGTATAACCACACAAGCGTACTCAATCAATTGTACTAAGAAACCCAATAAGTCTCACGCAGATCTCGCTGATTACGCAGATAAACCCCAAAACTACACTAACAGTCTTTCTCTGCGAAATAATGCAGCTTGCTGCATTCATCTGCGAGATCAGGGGGAAGCAAGTAGTTCATGCTGTTTGCATGTTGTCTGCGAGAATCTGCGTAATCTGCGGGAGATAATGCCGTTCACGTTGAAGCATTAAATCTTCGGGAAAATGTAGTTAAAGCTATTGCAGTTTGTCTGCGGGAAAACAGGCCGTTTACGTTGATGCTGTAGCTTCAAGAAACTTTTAAGCAAATATGATAGTCTAGTTTATTCTTTTCTGAAATATGTACAGTGTTTATCCTTTTCTTTTGTTATATTTGCAGTATAACAGTGAATTAAATAAAAACGATGGACATTAAAGTTTCAATTAACAATATAACAATGAAAAAATACATACTTCTAGCTGTAATCATGCTTTCAGCATTAGCAGCAAATGCACAGACAACATGGACAAATGATCCTCAGCATTCAAGGCTAGGATTTGTCGTTAAACATCTTATGATTTCTGAAATAGACGGACGGTTCTCAGATTTCAGTGCAACAGTTATTACATCAAAGTCTGACTATAGTGATGCAAATATCACTTTGGAGGCTAAGGTAGCAAGTATCAATACGGATGTCACACCTCGTGACAATCATTTGAAGTCTGCTGATTTCTTTGATGCAGAGAAATATCCTACACTAACTTTTAAAAGTACAAAACTGGTAAAGTTGAATGCTAAAAAAGGCTATATATATGGTAACCTAACTTTCCATGGTATAACCAAACCAATTAAACTGAATGCGATATTCTTCGGGAAGATAATTAATCCGATGAACAAGCAAACTACTGCCGGTTTCCAGGTAACAGGAGTGGTAAAACGCTCGGATTATAACCTTGGCCCAAAATTTCCAGAGGCTATAATCAGCAATGATGTAAGAATTGTCGCTAATATAGAATTCAGTCCTAATAAATAAAAATGAAAAATAGGATAATTTGAGTATTTAAACGGAAGTTTTCTCTGGAGTTGCTCTGTAGAAAGTTCCTTAAGTATTACATCCCTGCTCTTAAATAATAAGAACAGGGATATTTTTGTGTCAAGAATGACTTTATCTAATTGAAAAACGTAATAGAAAAATATACCACTAGGCTTTCATAGCATTGTTAAATCAGTGATATATGAGAAAAACATTATAGTGTATAGTGCATAATAAATAATTTAACTCTACTCGTTAACCAAGATTAACCAAGTAACTAATAGTAACTATGTAGGAAATTGTTACTTTTGTAATAATAACGATAAAGAGAATACTATGCAAAAGAAAGAAAAGATAGTGAATCCTGAATATCTCACTTGTCCAATACGTAACGTTTTAGCCAAATTCGGTGATAAATGGTCTTTACTCGTGCTATATCATTTATATATAGCAGAAAACGGAGTGATGCGCTTCAATGAACTTCGTAGAAACATGACAGACTGTTCACAAAAAATGCTCTCGCAGACATTAAAAAATCTGGAGAGCAATAATCTTGTAAATCGTAAACTATACCCTGAAGTTCCTCCTCGTGTGGAATACTCACTTACCGATATTGGTAAAAGCCTCATGCCAAGTCTTGATGGACTCATAAAATGGGCTAAAGAAAACTTCAATAATGTGGTGACAGCTTAATGAATTTGTCTTTATGACTTGCTATTAGTAAGCAACAGTGAAACGTTCTTTGTGATGCTTCGGTGTTTCTAGTTCGTCAATCATTGCTACAGCGTAATCCTCAACTGATATGAAGCTGTCGCCTTTCTCGTCTACCAAAAGGTCATCCTTACCTACCCTAAACTTACCCGTGCGAACACCTGGTTTAAGATTACCGAGATTTGCTGCCGGAGACAGGAATACCCAATCTATATCATTCTCGTTCATCAAGGTGTTGAGATAGAACTCACCAAGAGATTTCACACCAGGAAGCCAAGCCTCTGGCAAAGAGCCTGTATCCATTAGACGAAGACCTGGTTTTACAAACAAGGTACCTGCACCACCAACGATTAGCAAACGAGGTACACCTGATTTCTTTGCGCCCTCTAGTATTTTTGGATAATACTTTAAGGTATCTTCATAGATATGAGGATTTGCCCAACCAGGATTGTAAGCAGAAACTATCGCGTCCTTGCCTTCTGCTACCTTTGCCAATTGTGCTGGATCAGTGGAATCGATCTCCACTACATTCAAGTTCTCATTCTTTATAGTTACTTTGCTAGCATTACGCGAAATAGCTGTTACCTTATGTCCACGACTTAACAATTCATTTAAGAGTGCTGTTCCTACGAAACCTGTTGCACCGATTAAAACTACATTCTTCATTTTCGTTATTCTTTAAGTTGTTAATAATATTTCTTTGTTACGATGCAAATATACTAATTAGAAATACTTTTCACAAGTAGGTACCAAAAAGTAAGATAGTTACCAAAAAGTAGGAATTGTGAAATAATCGAAGCTGATATTTTGGAGGTTAACTTTGATTAACCTTATTACAAAATAGCATGAGGATGATATTTGACTACCGTTTTAAAATATTATTTATATCTTTGCACTCAACAAGAACCATAAAAAACAAATGAGAACAAGAAGTTATTTTGCAATTATGCTTTTCATTGCTTTGAGCCCTTCTGTAAAAGCACAAAGGATAGACTTAGCAGGCGAATGGAAATGCAGTTTGCTTTCTGATAAAGACGGAAAGCAGATTGAGAAGAATAGTATAACAACGAAAGAAATTTTGCTTCCAGGAACAACAGACACGAACCATTTAGGTTACCAACCATCTTCAAAGGAAGAGACTACTCACCTGACAAGATTGTTTGAATATCGTGGAAAAGCAAAATACGAACACGATGTTGTGATTCCGAAAACATGGAAGAACTCACGACCAACATTATTCCTTGAACGTACAAAACCTACACAGGTGTATATGGACAACGTATATATTGGTTCAAGCAACGATATATCAACACCTCAGAGATACATACTTCCGATAAAGAAACCAGGACTACACCACATTACGATAATCGTGGACAACGCAAGCGGTGTGCCTCAACAGATTTACGGAAACAGTCATGCCTATGCAGAAGATACACAAACTAACTGGAACGGAATTATTGGGCAGATATATATCGAGGCAGAAAACGCAAAAGAGGAAACAACAAATACATCTAACGGAGAGATTAAAGACTGTTTTAAGGATTTCCATGCAGACCAACATCATTTCTTTGCCAACGGTCACGTGATTTTTTTGCGTGGGAAGCACGATGCATGCGTCTGGCCTATAACTGGGCACGTAGCGATGGATAAGCCGTCATGGGCAAAATATATGGGCAAATTGGCACAATATGGCATCAATCATATAAGGTTTCATTCATGGTGTCCCCCTGAGGCTGCATTTGCTGTTGCCGACTCGATAGGAATGTATCTGCAGCCCGAACTGCCTTTTTGGGGCGATTTCAACGCTTCAGATACAACTTTGATGACTTTCCTACATAAAGAAGGCGTGAATATCCTTAGAGAATACTCTCATCATCCTTCTTTCGTGATGTTGGCTTTAGGCAACGAGTTATGGGGAAGCATTGAAAAAATGAAAGAGTTCACCGATGACTTCAGAAAGATAGCCCCAAACATTCTTTATACGTTCGGCAGCAATTACTATCTGGGATATCAAGGAATAAAAACAGGAATGGATTATTTCACAACTTGCAGAATAGGCGGTGAAGGTTGGGGAAAATACAACACTCATACACGTGGTTCGTTTTCGTATGCCGATGCTTACGAAGGGGGAATGATAAACCATTTTTATCCGAATTCATCGTTAAACTTTGACGAGGCTTGCGACAAGGCTACCGTTCCCGTAATCAGTCATGAGACTGGACAGTTTCAGACTTATCCCGACTTCAACGAAATTAAGAAGTATACAGGGGTGTTATATCCATATAACATGGAAGTTTTCCGCAAAAGACTTGAAAATGCGGGTATGCTAGAACAAGCCGAAGACTTTCATAAAGCTAGCGGTATGTGGAGCGCATTACTTTATAAAGCTGATATAGAAATGGACTTGCGTACAAAGAATACGGCAGGATTTCAGTTGCTCGACATTCAGGACTACCCTGGTCAAGGAAGCGCATACGTAGGTATCATGGATGCGTTTATGGACAGCAAGGGGATTGTTTCAAAAGACCAGTGGAGTCAATGGTGCAGTCCCGTTGTGCCGCTTCTTATATCTGATAAATATTGTTTCAGCAACAACGAACATCTGAAAGCAAAGATAAAAGTAGCGAATTATTCGGGCACACATTTCAACAATACACAAGTTTATTGCCAACTCAAACAAAACAACAAATCTGTTTATTTTAAAGCTATAGGCGGATCAATAAGAGAGGGATTGGATTCTATTGGAAATATAGACATAGATTTATCACGATTTAAAGAACCTACATGCCTGACGATGGAACTGGGATTTCTTGATGATACGGGCATAACACAAAAAGGAATTGGATATAATACTTACCAAATATGGGTGTATCCTAATGAGAACCAAACTGAACAATTAAAGAAAGGCCTCATCATCACACATAAGATGACCGATGAAATTGGACGAAAATTATTAAAGGGAGCTAATGTATTGCTGATGCCTGATTCTACAGAATTTGTGAAATATCAGGTAGGTGGACTTTTCATGACTGATTACTGGAACTACCGTATGTTTAAAACTATATGCGAGAATAACAAGAAAACCGTTTCTCCAGGCACACTTGGAATACTAACCAATCCAGAACATCCTATATTCAATTATTTCCCAACAGAAATGCACACAAACTGGCAATGGTTCCTTATTATCAAAGAGTCTCATCCAGCAATACTGGACAATATGGGGAAGGAATACAGACCAATCGTACAAGTGATAGACAATATAGAACGAAACCACAAACTAGGACTGATATTTGAATTTCAGATTGGCAAAGGCAAACTTCTTATCTGTATGAGTGATTTGGAAAAGACACTAGAATATCCTGAAGGTAAAGCATTTTATGAGAGCGTACTGCGCTATTTGCATTCAGACAAGTTCTGTCCAAATACACATCTGCTAGATATAAATGCCTTAAAGACTATGTTGCAGCAGAAACTGGAAAATAAGAATATGGATAAACTCAATAATATATCACAGTATTGAATAATAAGGCTACTTTTGGTAGCCTTTACTATTTCGTCCTTACGCATTCTGTTCATGATTATCATATAAATGATTTGTTTAGGAGTCAATTTGAAATACTGTAATATTTTAGACATTCATTCTATTTTTTTTATTTTCATGGTTAGGAAAATCAAAATCCATTCGTTATATACATGACAACAGCAAAATAAGTATGCAAAAGAAAAAAGATTTTGAAGAGCTTTTCAGAAATAACTATAAGCAGATGTTGAGACTATCCATGCTTATAATCAAAGACGAAGAGGAATCTAAAGACATTGTGAGTGACATATTCACAAGCATTTGGGATGGAACGATCAATCCCTATGTAGATAAGCCGCAAAACTATCTTCTGATGTGCGTACGCAATCGCTGTCTCGACTTGCTTAATCACAAGCGTATCAAAGAGCGTGTGTACCGTTTGCTCACCCTTGAGTCTTCACTGCCATCCATTGCCATTAATAATGACACACCCGATATGCAGAGACTCAGAGAGATGGTAGATACCCTTTTAACGCCCAGAGACAGGCAAGTACTTATTATGAAATATGAGCGTAAGATGAAGTATAGAGAGATATCCGACGAACTTAACATAAGTCAGGTGGCTGTATATAAACATCTTTCACAAGCTCTTAAAACGTTAAAAGCCAATTTCAAATAAACGGATGAATATGGAAACGAATGAAAAAATAGAACGGTTGCTTGATATGACAGAGCATCCCGAGCATTATTCTGAAGAGGAGATGCAGGAAATCCTTGCAGACAAAGAAACCCGCGAGTATTATGATCTTATTATTAAGACAGACGATGCCTATACTAAGAGCCATTGATGTAGATGTAGACAAAGCACTGCAAGAGTTTGAGACAAAGCATAGCCACCATTTCTCATTGAGCAAGATAGCAGCCATATTGATTGGCATACTATTGGTGTCGGGTATAACCTATGCAGCAATAGTCTTTAATAGGAATTCATCTGATAAACAATCTGTCCGGAAAGCACAGATGGGCAGAGTGATTACAGACAAAGCTACCAAGAGCATTGATACAGAAACCACTGATATTGATACTACAACCACACAAAAAGAACAGTTATTTGATAACGTAGAGTTACAAACTATACTTGATGACATATCCACATATTACAAACTAAAGGTAATCTATCATTCAGACAAGTCAAGACATCTGCGTCTGCACTTTTATTGGGATAAGACCAAGGATGCAGAAACCATCGTAGAGTCGTTGAACCATTTTGAAAATGTGAACATGACATTGACAGACAGTAAAATAGATGTAAAATGAAAAGATATATATTATTTCTGATTGCATCTTTCGTTACTATCTCAGTCAGTGCTCAGAGAATCACACATGATTTTAGAGATGTATCCATGTCTAAAGCCCTCAAGATTATAGAGGCGAATACAAGTAAGTACAAGATCAACTTTATCTATAATGAACTTGAAGACTTTACCATTACTACGAGCATTGACAAGAAGACTGTGCCCGATGCCATAAGAGACGTGATAGGCTTTTATCCCATAAGGATGACAGTCGATGGAGATAACATCTTTGTAGAGTGCGTACAGAAAGAAAACACGAAACTGATAGGAGAGGTTGTCGACAAGAGAGGGCAGCCCATAGTTTACGCCAATATATCATTGCTGTCTGCCAAAGACTCAACATTCATCAATGGTGGAGTAAGCAATCTGGCAGGGCAATTTGTCATCCCATGCGGTGCAAAGCATGTCTTGGTCAAAATATCCTGCATAGGCTATAAGACGATTTTAAGGGCATTCGATGCTGGGGATATTGGCAAGATAATCATGGCAGAAGATATGCAAGTAATCAAAGGTATCGTTGTCAAAGGATACCGTCCAATCATTAAGCATGAGGAAAACAAAACAATCTTTGATATTAATCAGATGCCAAAAATTGAGAACCTAACGTCCAAAGATGTATTAAAGTTTGCACCTGGAGTAATAATAAATTCAAATGGCGACATCAAGATGGCAGGGAAGGAAGCAACAGTTTTCGTTAATGGCAGACAATTGTCTGATGAAGAACAACGCACTTTCATGACAAATCTTAAAGCTTCTGAAATATCAAAAATAGAGTTATCACAAAATCATGGTGGTGAAAATGATGCAAGCATTCAAGGTGGTATCATAAATATTATAACAAAGAAAAACAGGCATGGTTTTACTGGTAATATGGATTTATATTCAAGTACACCACAGTCTGGATATTACAATATTACACCGTCTGCAAATATGTTTTTTGGAACAGAGAAATGGAACATATATGGCAATTACTCATACACTAAAGCAAGAGCTTCACAATACAACGAAACAGAAAATAATTATTTATATAACGACACTAAGCACGCCGAAAAAGGAAGTCATCTAAGTTTTAAGAAACAGCACGTGTACCGTATTGGAGCTGTTTTTAATGTTACTCCAAAACATACTTTTGGACTGGAGTTAAATGGGATAAGTAGTCTGCCAACTAATAGTTATGGAAAACATGACGTGACATATACACTAGAAAACAATAAGTTTTTTAATGGAGAAGGACTATCGCATTATTATATTCATTCTGATTTTTATAATATCGTAGGGTCGTATAATTGGAATATTGATAATCAGAAAAGTTTGCTAAAAGTATTATTAAACTATAATAATAAAAATCAGAAGGCTGATAATCGATTAGAAACTAACTATCTGAATTATTCAGAGAAAGATGTAAATGAAACAGATATAACATCTGCACGATCGCATAATATCACATCAAATATTGATTTAAGAAAGAACTTCCTTGGACAATGGAGTTTCTTATCAGGAGTAAAACTTCTAACCAGCAAAAGGAATAGTTTTTATTCTGTAGACAACATTATTGATGCTAGCAGAACTACTGCAGGATGGAAATATAGAGAAAACATCTATGGTGGATATATAGGAGGTTCCAAGAATATAGGGAATTTATTTATGAAATTAAACTTTCGTATTGAAAAAACAAGTATTAATGGTCATGTAGATGACAACAATAATATTAGTATAAACTATACAAATTTTATTCCTTATATTTTCGCTTCATACAATACAGCCCACAGTTATGAGTATTCTTTTTATTACACAAAATCCATTAACAGACCGCCATTCTTTTTGATGAATGGATATGTTAATCGCATATCAGATGTATTGTATGACAAAGGAAATCCTAATTTGAAAGCAGAAGTAACAGACATGCTAAACTTTACTGTTTCTCATGCAAGACATACGCTATCATTGATATATAATCATACACCAAATACTATTACTGAGTATTATGAAGTTGATAACGGGATCACTTACCACACAAATATCAACTACGGTATAACATCATCCCTGATGCTTAATTACTCATACAGCGGTACAATTTTCAAGTGGTGGCAAACAAATTTATACCTATCAGGAAATTACACACGCATCCCACAAAGTTATAATAAAACAAAACTATTTGGCGGTGAAATGAGCTTTAATAACAGAATGATCTGGAATCATTTTGGAATACTTTCCATTGGTGCGTCCTACAATTCACCATTTATAAGCGGAAACATATGTTGTAAAGGTAGTACGACTATGGATTTGTCAATAGAACACTCTTTTTTAAAGGATGCATTGACAATACAACTTGGTACTGATGACTTATTTAACGGTAGTAAAACAAAAGCTACTAATCGCGTTCCAACACTAGAATACAATGCATATATTAAGAATCAGACACGTCAAATATGGTGTAGAATCGCATATAACTTTTCTACAAAGTCAAAAACAAATAAAAACAAAATTGATAACTATAACAGTATAAAGGATAGACTGTAGAAAATTTAAAACAATAATGCCACGGAAATTTCCGTGGCATTATCAGTTTATTTTATTTTGAGAATGTATCATCAAGGAACTTATAGAAAGCTGGATCCTCACCAACTATAGTCTTAACAATCTTTCCGTCAGGACCTATAAGAATCTTTGTAGGGAAACCCTGAATTGCATAACCGTCAAGAGCATTACTTCCCTTTGGACAATATACATGCAGCCAAGGCAATTCATGCTTCTGTACAGCCTCTTTCCATTTGGCTTCTGTATCATTGCAGTCTACACCAAGAATCTCGAACTTACCAGCATATTTGCTATAATATTCCTTCATCTGAGGCATACCCTTTATACACCATATACACCATGATCCCCAGAAATCAACAAGGACATACTTGCCACGCAGACTTGAAAGAGCCAATGGCTTACCGTTTATATCATTTAATGTAAAGTCAGGAGCCATAACACCAGAAGCCTGTGCAGCCTTTGCTTTTGCCTCACGTTCTGTTTTAGCCTTATAATTGTCTAAAACAGATTGATAGAATGGTTTCATTCTTCCATTCTTAACATTCTCTGCCAACAAAGCGACACCTGAATTAATTGTATCGGCATTAAGATTAGTAACAGCAACAGCGCTTGCTTCCCAATCAGCATGGTTCTTTATGAAAGTGAATATAGCCGAAGTGATAGCCTTCCGAAACTCAGGAGCTTTTGCCTCGTATTCATCCATTATCTTACCACGATCTTCACCTGCTGCAACACGCTTGTCAAGACTTGCTTCATAATCAGTCATTGGTTTGCTTGCTGTCTCCAAAGCACGGTCAAACTCGCCATACTGCTTATAAAACTGACTACCGCTGATATCATATCTTGTAGCAAGATCACCTGTAAGAACTGCCATTTCACCAGGAACAGCCGGAATGACGACACGTTTACTCTCTGTGCGGCGCATAGTACCAGGAGACATCAGATATATATTTGACGGTTCAGCGACATTAAGTTTTGCCTCAAACTTATTGTCCTTTACTAGGACAGTATCACGCACATAATCCTTGTTAACAGGAACAAAGGCAATTATAGTATCGCCAAAGTTCTTCAGTTCACCCTTAACGGTAAAGTTACCGTTATCTGCGAATGTAGCTTGTGCTGAAAGCAGCATCGCAATACCTAAAAATAATTTATTCATGTAACTGTTTTTTATTATTATCGCTATTTACATACAAATGTACAACCTAAGCGAATATAAATGAATATAAAATGTAATTAATTTAAGTAATAATAACAAAAACGGGGTTGCAGACTAATCTGCAACCCCGTTTAAATATCAATAGTTTTATATTATTTCTTTCTTGGTTTTCTGCGTGCCCAACCTTCCTCGCTAAAGTCTGGTTCTGCCCCCTTCAACTTTGAATCACCGCCATTCATAAGACTTTTCCAGTCTTCAGGCTTTTCTTGTGGTTTGGCTGGACGTCTTTCAGGTCTGCCACTATCACGGCTGCCTCCACGACTGTCACGACCACCACGATCATTGCTGCGATATCCGCGTCCTTCACGATCACCACCACGAGTAGAACGTCCATGTCCCTCTTCATCAGCGTCATTACAACGAACTTCACGTCCCTTATAACTTGTACCGTTTAGAGCTGCCATGACTTTCTGTGCATCGCTTTCAGGAACCTCAATATAAGAAAAATTCTGCAAGATGTCCATATGTCCAACTTCCTGACGTCCATTGATATTCTTATTAAGATATTGCATTATCTCACCTGGATAGAAACCATCGTTCTTTCCAAGGTTGACAAACAATCTACTGAATCCAGACTCAGTATCATGCTTACGGCGACCACCACTTACACTTCTACCTCCTCTTGAACCTCTATCACCACGATCACCACCACGATCACCGTCACGGTCACCCTTACGTGCGCCGGTAGGTTTCTCTATTTCACGTGCATTTTTATAATATTCTAGGAAACGGCCGAAAGTTATTGTAACCATCTTCTTGATAATGTCTTCCTTGTCAACACACTCAAACTGGCGCATAATCTCATCAAGATATGGGGCAATCTGGTCATCGTCAACATCAGTCTTCATGATGTCGTCCATAACCTTGTAAAGCTGCTTCGTGCAGATTTCCTCTGGTTTTGGCATCACACCATCGATAAAGTCCTTGCCGATTTGTTTCTCAATCTGACGAACTTTCCACTTTTCCTTTATATGGATAATACTTATTGATGTACCCTTCTTTCCAGCGCGTCCTGTACGTCCGCTACGGTGAGTATAACTTTCAATATCATCAGGCAGACCATAGTTAATAACATGAGTAAGGTCTTCAACATCAAGACCACGTGCAGCTACATCAGTTGCGATAAGCAACTGAACTGTGTGCTGACGGAACTTCTGCATTGTGAGATCACGCTGCTGTTGACTTAGGTCTCCATGTAAAGCCTCGGCATTATATCCTTCCTTAATCAATTTATCGGCTATTTCCTGAGTTTCAATCTTTGTACGACAGAAAATAATAGCGTAGATATGTGGATAGAAGTCCACAATACGCTTCAAGGCAAGATACTTGTCTTTTGATTGAACAAGATAATATATATGGTCTATGTGTTCAGCACCTTCATTACGACTGCCTACAACAATTTCCTTATATTCATGCAAGTATTTCTTTGCTACTCTTTCAATATCTTTGCCCATTGTAGCTGAGAAAAGAAGCGTGTTCTTATCTGCAGGCAACTGCTCGAAAATAGCGTTTATACTGTCAGAGAAGCCCATGTTGAGCATCTCGTCAGCCTCGTCAAGAACAATATTATTGACTTGGGCCAATTCGGTAACACCACGGTTAATCAAATCTACAATACGTCCTGGTGTGGCAACAATAATCTGCACACCATGCTTGATAGTGCGAATTTGCGAACGAATATCTGCACCTCCATATACTGCTACTATATGAAGTCCGTCAATATGCTTACCAAAGCCGTTAAGATCATCCGCAATCTGAATACAAAGTTCACGTGTAGGACTAAGAACAATAGCCTGAGTGGCATTGTTTTTAGGGTCAATCTTTTGCAACATTGGCAAACCATAAGCCGCAGTTTTTCCCGTACCGGTCTGAGCCAGTGCGATTACATCGTTTTTACTTCCTAATAAATAAGGGATTACTTCTTCCTGAACTGGCATTGGGTGTTCAAAACCCAATTCCTCAATGGCACGGCGAATCTCTTCGCTTACGCCTAACTCTTCAAATGTCTTCAAAAAAATAAATTTTATATTGGAAGGACAATCGCCCTCCCAACCATATCTTTGGGCGTGAAGACCTTCCGCTAAATTAATAAATGTATCACAAACAATAACGTTGTGATTTAAAATCGGGTGCAAAGTTACTCTTTTATTTTGTAACAACATCATAAAACCATATTTATTTATTTTATTTTCACTTTTCGGGCATGCATATCATCATAGAAAAGCCTTTAATATTATATAAAAAGACGGTAAATAGATCTGAATATTAATATAATTGAGTATTTTTACAGCTCGTTATTCGCAAATCATAAAGATAAGACAGTAAACGTCAAAACTAAATCACTACCGAAATAGACTTGACGTATTATACAAAACTGACAATGAAAACAGAATTTGAAAAGATGCGTTCCGAGGAACTTTATAATTTCTTGGATAAAGAGATAAACATGAGTTTAAGGAATGCCAAAGATTTATGCACACGTCTACAGGCTCTAACGCTGTCATCACCTGAATATAGAGATGTAATTGAGAAACTTATTCCTAATTTTCCAAAATCATCTGGGATTTGCCCTCCTTTTCATTGCGACCACGGTTCGGGCATAAGAATTGGTGAGCACTCGTTCCTTAACTACAATTGCGTAATTCTTGACGGTGCTTATGTCACAATTGGCAATGATGTAAAGATTGGACCATCATGTCAATTGCTCACACCACAGCATCCAATAAACTATAAGGAGCGCAGGGGAACTTGTGAGACATCTTTCCCGATAACGATAGACGATGATACTTGGCTCGGAGGCGGCGTTATTGTATGTCCTGGTGTAAGAATCGGGAAACGTTGTATAATCGGAGCAGGAAGCGTTGTAATAAACGACATTCCTGATTATTGCATGGCAGCTGGCAATCCAGCTGTAGTAAAGAAGCATCTTAACGAATAAACATCAACACTTGGCATAATCAGAATGCCGTAATAAAAATAAATAGAATATGAAGATATTAATCTTTTGCTCTGCCAACAATAATATAGACAAAGATTTCTTTGAAATGACAGAAGAGTTGGGAGCATGGATAGCAAAAAACGGTCATTCAATCGTTTTCGGAGGATGTAACTGCGGACTTATGGAATGTATCGGCAAAAGCGTTCACAATGCTGGAGGAATGACGGTTGGAGTGATTCCGCAGATAATAGAAAAGGACGGCAAGGTAAGCGACTCTGTTGAAGTAAACATTGCATGTGATAATCTTAGCGACCGAAAGGAACTGATGCTTGCCAAAAGCGACGTTGTAATTGCACTTCCCGGAGGTATTGGAACTCTTGACGAGATATTCACTGTCGCTGCTAGCCACACAATAGGATACCATAAGAAAACAGTGATACTCTACAACATGAAGGGATTTTATGATTCTCTTATCGCACTGCTCAACGACATGCAGGATCGTGGAATGATTCGTGGTAAATGGACTGATTACATTCTCGCTGCCGAGAATACATCAGATATAGAAGGCATTATGAAGTCAATATAAGTTCCACTCTTACATCGCATGCTACTATACTATTAATTTGGTAATTTCGATTATTATCATTAAATTTGCAACGCATTTGAATAATGCAATCGGGATGTAGCGCAGTTGGTAGCGTACACGTCTGGGGGGCGCGAGGTCGCCGGTTCGAGTCCGGTCATCCCGACTTGCAAAAATATAAGCGCTGGAACTTATTATAATAAGTTCCAGCGCCTTTTTATTGATTAACCAAGAGAATATAAATATTTTTTTGGTTCATATATTATAAAGAGAAAAAGCCCTGCGATCAATAAATTGACACAGGGCTTTAAAAGTATAATTAAAATTTATCTTAATCTGCAAGCTTAGCCACGATGAACTCACGGTTAAGGCGTGCTATGTTAGCGATAGACTCGCTCTTTGGACATACAGCCTCGCATGCACGAGTGTTTGTACAGTTACCAAAGCCAAGTTCATCCATCTTAGCAACCATTGCCTTAGCGCGTTTTGCAGCCTCAGGGCGTCCTTGTGGCAGAAGAGCCAACTGACTAACCTTAGAGCTAACGAAAAGCATCGCAGAGCCATTCTTACAAGCAGCAACACATGCACCACAACCAATACAAGTTGCGCAGTCCATAGCTTCGTCAGCGTTCTCCTTAGGAATAAGGATTGCGTTGGCATCCTGAGCCTGACCTGTACGGATAGTTGTATAACCACCAGCCTGAATAATCTTATCGAATGCAGAACGGTCTACCATACAGTCCTTGATAACAGGGAAACCGGCAGAACGCCAAGGCTCTACTGTGATAACATCACCTTCGTTGAAACGACGCATATAAAGCTGACATGTTGTAGCTCCACGCTCAGTCTTTCCGTGTGGTGTTCCGTTGATGTAAAGAGAGCACATACCACAGATACCCTCGCGGCAGTCGTGATCGAATACGAATGGTTCCTGACCTGCCTCAATAAGTTCCTCGTTAAGGATGTCAAGCATCTCAAGGAATGAAGTATCTTCAGGAATATTCTTCATCTCGTGTGTATCGAAATGACCTTGTTCCTTAGGACCATTCTGTTTCCAATACTTTATTGTGAAAGAAATACTTTTTGCCATGATTATTAATTCTTATAGTTACGTGTTTGTACCTTAATTGCCTCATACTCAAGTGGTTCCTTGATAAGCTCAGGAGCCTTTGCGTCGTCGCCCTTATATTCCCAGCAACCAACATAGAAGAAGTTCTCATCGTCGCGCTTTGCTTCGCCTTCTTCTGTCTGATGCTCCTCACGGAAATGACCACCACAGCTTTCCTCACGATGCAAAGCATCATAAGCTACAAGTTCACCCATAAGAATAAAGTCACGAAGATGAATAGCCTTGTCTAGCTCGATATTAAGACCTTCCTTAGAACCAGGGATAAACAAGTTAGTATTGAATTCTTCACGGAGAGAAGCCATCTGCTTCAAACCTTCTTCAAGACCTTCCTTAGTTCTGCCCATACCAACGTGTTCCCACATAATATGACCAAGTTCTTTATGGATAGAATCAACAGAACGCTTACCCTTAATATTCATAAGGCGATCAAGTTCTGCCTTAACACCATTCTCGGCCTCGTCAAACTCAGCACGATTTGTATCAAGGTGTGGCCATAAAGCCTGATCAGCAAGATAATTCTGAATTGTATATGGCAATACGAAGTAACCATCTGCAAGACCCTGCATAAGAGCAGAAGCACCAAGACGGTTGGCTCCGTGGTCAGAGAAGTTACACTCTCCAATTGAGAATAGACCTGAAACTGTAGTCATAAGTTCATAGTCAACCCAAATACCACCCATTGTGTAGTGGATAGCAGGGAATATCATCATTGGATTATAATACTTAACACCATCAATTTCATTTGCTACTTCACCAGGATTAACGTCTGTAATCTCTTCATACATATCAAAGAGGTTACCATAACGCTGAAGAATAGCATCAATACCAAGACGGTTGATTGACTCAGAGAAGTCAAGGTAAACAGCAAGACCTGTATTGTTTACACCATGTCCGTTATCACAACGCTCCTTAGCAGCACGAGATGCGACGTCACGAGGTACGAGGTTACCGAATGCTGGGTAACGACGCTCCAAATAGTAGTCACGTGCTTCCTCAGGAATATCAGAGCCCTTCATCTCACCAGACTGCAACTTCTTTGCATCGTCAAGATTCTTAGGAACCCAGATACGACCATCATTACGCAAAGACTCAGACATAAGAGTAAGCTTAGACTGTTTGTCACCATGTACAGGAATACATGTAGGGTGAATCTGAACATAAGAAGGGTTAGCGAAATAAGCACCCTTACGATAGCACTGAACGGCAGCTGTACAGTTGCAGCCCATAGCGTTTGTTGAAAGGAAATATGTATTACCATAACCACCAGTAGCAATTACGACAGCATTTGCTGTGAAACGCTCTAGTTCGCCAGAAACGAGGTTCTTGGCAATAATACCACGAGCATGCTCGTCAACGATAACAACGTCTTCCATCTCATAACGAGTGTAGAGCTTAACCTTACCAGCCTGAATCTGAAGACTCAAAGATGAATAAGCCCCAAGAAGAAGCTGCTGACCTGTCTGACCCTTTGCATAGAATGTACGGCTTACCTGTGCGCCACCGAAAGAACGGTTGGCAAGCATACCACCATATTCACGTGCGAAAGGAACACCCTGAGCAACACACTGGTCGATAATATCATTTGAAACTTCAGCAAGACGATATACGTTTGACTCACGAGCACGGTAGTCACCACCCTTTACTGTATCATAGAAAAGGCGATAAATAGAGTCACCGTCGTTCTGATAGTTTTTAGCTGCATTGATACCACCCTGAGCTGCGATAGAGTGAGCACGGCGTGGAGAATCCTGAATGCAGAAATTGAGAACGTTGAAACCCATCTCACCAAGAGATGCGGCAGCACTTGCACCTGCAAGACCTGTACCAACAACGATAACGTCCAGTTTTAATTTATTTTTTGGGTTAACCAAGCGCTGATGAGCCTTATAATTGGTCCATTTCTCAGCCACTGGTCCTTCTGGTATTCTGGAATTTAATGTCTTAGTCATAATATTCTTTGTTTTGAATTATAAGCCACATGCTTTCACTATGTGGAAATAATATTGATTATAAATTATGCTGCAGCGCAAAGACTAGGTGCAAGACCAAAGTAGAACGCAAGCACTACGGCAACAAAAGCAAGCATGAGTACTGTTACGTAAACGATACCTATTGCTTTCCAACGATTGAACCACACCTTACCACTAACACCAAGTGTCTGCATAGCACTCCAGAAACCATGTGAAAGGTGGAACCAAATAGCTACAAGCCAGATGAGATAAAGAACAACATATACAGGATTACTGAATGTTGCTTTGATAAGACCAAAACCGTCTGACGGAGCTAGTGCTGTCTGCATGCCGGCAAGCTCTGCAAACATCATCTTGTACCAGAAGTTAAACAAGTGAAGACCTATACCCAAAACTACAATAAGTCCGAGTACAAGCATGTTCTGACTAGCCCACTCTACCTTTTCAGGTTTTGCTGTCACTGCGTAACGCTCGCTACCGCGTGCGCTACGGTTCTGTGCAGTAAGAATGAAAGCATAAACGATGTGACAAACTGCAAGTGCTGCTAATCCAATTGTTGCAACTACTGCATACCAATTGGCTCCAAGCAACTCACAAATTGTGTTATAAGCCTTTCCTGAGAAAATGGCCGCAACGTTCATACAACAGTGGAACGTCATAAATAGAATAAGGGCAACGCCTGTTATTGACATTACCAATTTTCTACCAATAGATGAATTGATTAACCACATAAATGATTGATTTTTAAATATTTAACTGTTAGAAATTATATTCAATTTAATTTACACTAATTTATTGCACGTTATAAAAGTTGACAATACGAATACCTATTAGTAGGCATATTTATCCTCATAACAGATTGCAAAAATACTATATTTTAGTGATAATTCAAAGCTATTTTATAAAAAATCCAATTTTATTTCTTACTTTTGCGAAAAATATAAGTATATACTAATAATGCTTTTTAAATACGACGTTATTGTTATCGGCGGCGGTCATGCAGGCTGCGAAGCGGCTGCTGCCTCAGCTAACATGGGTGCGAAGACGTGCCTGATAACAATGGATATGAATAAGATTGGTCAGATGAGTTGCAACCCCGCTGTTGGCGGAATTGCGAAAGGACAGATCGTACGTGAGATTGACGCACTTGGAGGTCAAATGGGCAGAGTGACAGACAAGACTGCCATACAATTCCGCATGATAAACATTGGCAAGGGACCTGCCGTTTGGAGCCCTCGAGCACAATGTGATCGTGGCAAGTTTATATGGGAATGGCGCACTGTTCTTGACAACACACCTAATCTTGATATCTGGCAAGATCAAGCAGATGAACTTTTAGTTGAAAACGGCGAAGCTGTTGGTGTAAGTACTATCTGGGGTGTGGAATTCAGAGCCAAGAGCGTAATCGTTACCGCAGGCACGTTCCTTAATGGATTAATGCATGTAGGAAGAAGAATGGTTGAAGGCGGAAGATGCGCCGAACCAGCCGTGCATAATTTCACCGAAAGTATCAACAGACTCGGTATTTCGTCAGCAAGGATGAAAACGGGTACACCAGTGAGAATAGACAAACGCAGTGTACATTTTGAAGATATGGAGGAGCAGAAAGGCGACGTCGATTTTCACCAATTCAGTTATTTTGGAGAACATCGCCTATTGAAACAGTTGCCTTGCTGGACTACATATACTAACAAGGAGGTACACGAGACATTGGAAAAAGGACTCGCAGACTCTCCTCTCTTCAACGGGCAGATACAAAGTACTGGCCCACGTTACTGTCCTTCGATTGAAACAAAACTAGTCACATTTCCAGATAAGGAACAACACCCTTTGTTCTTGGAACCAGAAGGAGAAGATACTAACGAAATGTATCTAAATGGTTTTTCGTCAAGCATGCCTATGGATGTACAACTTAACGCAATCCACAAAATTCATGCTTTCAGAGACGTAAAGATTTACCGACCTGGTTATGCGATAGAATATGATTACTTTGATCCAACGCAACTGAAACACACTCTTGAATCAAAAAAAGTCCCTGGATTGTTTTTCGCCGGACAAGTAAACGGAACTACCGGATATGAAGAAGCAGGTGGACAGGGAACTGTTGCCGGAATAAATGCGGCTATAAGATGCGTAGGCGGAGAACCACTCATCATGCAACGTGACGAAAGTTACATTGGTGTGCTTATAGACGATCTTACAACAAAGGGGGTAGATGAACCGTATAGAATGTTCACTTCAAGAGCAGAATATCGTATACTATTGAGACAAGACGACGCCGATGCCAGACTAACTGAAAAAGCATTTGAATTAGGCATTGCCAAGCGCGACAGATATGATTGGTGGCTAGAAAAGAAAGAAGCCGTAAACAAACTGATTAATTTCTGCAAGGAAACTCCGATAAAAGCGCAGGAAATAAATTTTAAGCTTGAAGCTCTTGATACTACTCCATTACGTGCCGGCTGCAAACTGATAGATCTCATTGCGCGTCCACACCTTTCTCTAAGTAATCTTTCTGAAATCATTCCATCACTTAAAGAAGCGATAAATGCGACAGAAAACAGAAAAGAAGAAATAGTAGAGGCTGCTGAAATTAAAATGAAGTATCAAGGTTATATCGAAAGAGAGAAAATCGTTGCTGACAAAATGCACCGTCTTGAAAATATAAAAATAAAGGGACACTTCAAATATAGCGAACTCCATGAGATTTCTACAGAAGGCCGTCAAAAGCTTGAAAGAATCGAACCAGAGACGCTAGCACAAGCAAGCAGAATCCCAGGAGTTTCCCCTAGTGATATAAACGTACTTTTGGTGCTTCTCGGAAGATAACGCGGAGTCCTTCAGAACGTGGAACGCAGCCCGCGAAGCGTTTATGTTTCACGTGAAACCAACCAAACGATAAAGCGTTGGTATTGTGCACTTTAAACATTAAAGTAAAACGTAAAACTTCGATGAAATCGAAATAAAATATAACAAACAACTATATAGAATAAAATGAATAATCAACTGCTATTAGACAATCTGCGTTGTATACCAGATTGGCCAATCGATGGTGTAAACTTCCGCGACGTCACTACCCTTTTTAAGAGCCCAGAAGCTCTAAAAGAAATCGCCGATGAAATGTGTGACTTTTATGCAAATAAAGGAATTACCAAAATTGTAGGCATAGAAAGTCGTGGATTTGTAATGTCATCTGCCGTAGCTGTAAAACTTGGCGCAGGTATCGTACTTTGCAGAAAACCAGGCAAACTTCCATGCAAGACAGTTCAAGAAAGTTATAAAAAAGAATATGGTATTGACACTATAGAAATCCATGAAGATGCCATAAACGAAAACGATATAATACTTCTGCACGATGATTTGCTTGCTACTGGAGGAACTATGCTTGCAGCATGCAATCTGGTCAAGAAATTTCACCCAAAGAAGATTTATTGTAACTTCATTATAGAATTAAATAGCGAATTCCCAAAATGTCGCGAACTATTTGATGAAGATATTGAAATAACATCACTACTGAAGTTTTAAAACTATCAGCAAGAAGATGGAAGAGAAGAACATTGCCCATCTTCTTGCTTTAGTATTAATTTCTTCTCAAGCCTACTTCTGCTATCAGTTTCACGTGAAACAAAAACTCTCAAAACGCCTTTAAACTAACAGGATTCAGAATATGAACAAAGAAGAAAACGATCAAAGATTAGCTTATCTTAAAGGTATAGTATTGAACATGCCAGAGAAGCCTGGAAGCTATCAGTTCTATGACGAGAACCATACTATAATATATGTAGGTAAGGCAAAGTCCCTAAAAAGACGTGTTTCGTCTTATTTCCACAAAGAAGTTGACCGTTTTAAGACCAAAGTGCTTGTTTCTAAGATAAGAGACATAAGTTATACTGTGGTAAATACAGAAGAAGACGCCCTATTACTTGAAAACAGTCTTATAAAGAAATATAATCCTAGATACAATGTCCTGCTTAAAGATGGCAAGACGTATCCGAGTATTTGCGTCACCAATGAATATTTTCCACGCATTTTCAAAACAAGAACTATAAATAAGCGCTTTGGAACGTTTTACGGACCATATCCACACATATCAAGTATGTACGCAGTACTTGACATAATAAAAAGATTATATAAACCTCGTACATGTAGACAACCTATTACTCGTGAAGGAATTGATCTTGGCAAATATCGCCCTTGCCTGGAATATCACATCCATAACTGCAAGGCTCCATGTGTCAACAAGCAAAGCTACGAAGAATATCAAGAGAACATGAACCAAGCTCGTGAAATTCTAAAAGGCAACACAAGAGCTGTGGGAAAAAAACTATACGACCTTATGATGAAGAATGCCGAGCTGTTGAAATTCGAGATTGCAGATGATTTAAAGAAGAAGCTCAATCTTCTTAATGAATTTGTTGCTAAAAGTGAGGTTGTTAGCTACACTATAGATAACGTGGACGTATTTACAATTGTAGACAATGAAGATCGCAAAAATGCTTATATTAACTATATACATGTAAAGAACGGAACAATAAATCAAAGCTTCACATATGAATATAAGCGAAAACTTGATGAAACAGACGAGGAACTACTTATAACTGCCATCCCTGACATCAGGGAGAGATTTAAGAGTAAGGCAAAAGAGATAATTGTCCCGTTTGAAATGGAATGGAAGATAAAAGATGCAGAATTCTTTGTTCCTCAACGTGGAGATAAGAAGCATCTGCTAGAATTATCAGAAATGAATGGAAAGCAATACAAGTTTGATAGACTGAAACAAGCTGAAAAGCTCAATCCTGAGCAGAAGCAAACAAGACTGATGAAAGAACTGCAGAATAAACTTAAACTGGAGAAACTACCCTATCAGATTGAATGTTTTGATAATTCAAATATCTCAGGAACTGATGCCGTTGCAGGATGTATCGTCTACAAAGGTATGAAACCTTCCAGAAAAGACTATAGAAAATATAATATAAAAACGGTTATTGGACCAGACGATTATGCTTCTATGCAAGAGGTCGTAAGACGCAGATACAGCAGGATGATAGAAGAAAAAATAACCCTGCCAGACCTTATTATAACCGATGGTGGAAAAGGTCAAATGGATGTAGTCAGAGAGGTTGTAGTAGACCAATTACATCTGAATATACCTATCGCCGGACTAGCCAAAGACGATCGCCACCGCACTAACGAATTACTATTCGGGTATCCACCACAAACAATAGGAATAGACGTAAAAAGCGAACTATTTAAGTTGCTTACACAGATACAAGATGAAGTACACAGATACGCAATTACCTTTCATCGTGACAAGCGTTCTAAGCACGCTCTGCACAGCGAACTAGACGACATTAAAGGCATCGGCCCAAAAGCAAAAGAGGCTCTTTTAAAGCGTTTCAAGACCGTAAAAGCTATAAAGGAAAGCAACGCAGAGGCAATCGAAGAAGTACTTGGAAAAGCAAAAACAAAAATATTACAAGATCACTTCAATAAACAAGCGCAAATTGATAGTTAGTGACTACAAACTCATCTAAAGAGGTATTACTTACATTAGACTACAAACCACAAGTCGTTGAAATACAACCACTTAACAAGACGTATTTGGAATATACTAGAAAATATAGCTAAAATTATTTGTTTAAAAAGATAACTAAATATCCGATACTAAACAATAATTTGGTAGAATAGAAAATTAAAAGTATCTTTGCAACATGAGAATCATTATTCAACGTGTTAGCCATGCATCAGTAACAATAGAAGGCAACACGAAATCAGCTATAAAGACAGGGTACATGATACTATGTGGAATAGAGGAAAGTGATTCCTCAGAAGACGTTGATTGGCTGGTTAAAAAGGTTATACGACTTAGGGTGTTTAATGATGAGAATGGGGTTATGAATCGCTCTATAATAGACGTTGCAGGAGACATCTTGGTGATAAGCCAGTTTACGCTATTTGCTAGCTATAAGAAAGGCAACCGCCCATCATGGCTTAGAGCCGCTCGTCACGACATCTCTATCCCACTCTACAAGGAATTCTGCCAAAAGCTATCCACCGCATTAGGTAGACAAGTCGGCACTGGTGAATTCGGAGCTGACATGAAGGTTGAATTATTAAATGATGGCCCTGTAACAATATTTATGGACACTCATAATAAAGAATAACCGTAGATAAATATGACAATAAAAGAAGCACAAGAAACTGTAGATCAGTGGATAAAAACATATGGAGTTAGGTATTTCAGCGAACTTACTAATATGGCTTGCCTCACCGAAGAAGTTGGAGAACTAGCTAGAGTTATAGCTAGGAAATACGGTGATCAGAGTTTTAAGGAAGGCGAAAAAGCAAACATCGGAGAAGAGATTGCCGACATTATGTGGGTACTTATATGCCTAGCTAACCAAACAGGAACTGACATTACGGAAGAACTGCAAAAGAGTTTCGAGAAGAAAACCAAAAGAGACGCCACAAGACATCTCAATAATCCGAAACTAAAAGCATAAAACATTGATTATAAAATAGTTATAAATATTAAAAGACAACGTTATGACAGAAGTTACATCAAACCTTGACAAGAACAGTCTAAATGTCAAGAAAGATCAGAGCAAATACGAAGAAGCTCTTAGTAAGTATAATACAAATATTGACGACGCTGAAGTAAAAGCTGCCGTAAAGAAGATAATTGAAGAAAAAGTACCTCAAAACGACACTCTTGATATTAAGAAATTCCTTCTGGGAAGCGTGGAACTAACATCGCTCCACACGACAGATACAGAAGAGGAGATTCTAGCTCTTACAGAGTCTGTAAACAGATTTGAGAGTGAATATCCAAATCTTCCTCATGTTGCAACAATATGTGTATTCCCTGCTTTCACTGAATTAGTAAGTAATTCACTTGAAATTGACGGTGTGGAAATAACCAACGTATGTGGCAACTTCCCTTCATCACAGAGTAGAATGGAAGTTAAGATTGCAGAAACCCAACTTGCGATCGTTGACGGAGCAACAGAAATAGACATCGTCATGCCTGTAGGAAAGTTCCTAAGTGGTGATTACGAAAGCGTTTGCGACGATATCAGCGAAATGAAACAAGCCTGCGGTGATGTTCCAATGAAAGTGATACTTGAAACAGGCGACCTTAAGAATTGCAGCAATATAAAGATTGCCTCTATCCTATCGATGTATGCTGGTGCCGACTATATTAAGACATCTACAGGCAAAGAAAAGATAAGCGCTACGCCTGAAGCTGCCTACGTAATGTGTCAGGCTATAAAAGAGTACTACAATGAAACTGGAATCCAAATAGGTCTTAAGCCTGCTGGTGGCATAAACACCGTAATGGATGCGATAACCTATTATACAATAGTAAAAGAAGTTCTAGGCGAGCAATGGCTTACAAATAAATGGTTCCGCATGGGAACAAGCCGTCTCACAAATCTACTTATAAGCGAAGTTACAGGAAAAGAAGTAAATTTCTTCTAGATAAAATAAAAAAGCCTCTCAGTTGAGAGGCTTTTTATTTATAAATTTCTTTTAATAACATAATCTATATAAGCTGTCAACGACTTTCTTATATCCTCATTAGCAACTCTACTTTCAAGGAAATTCATACACTCCGAATGAAAGTCCCACATACGTTTTTCTGCATAATCAATACCGCCGTTCTGCTTGGTAAATTCAACCAATCTAGCAATCTCATCAGAGCTTATTTCACGGGCCTTAATCTTGCGTGCTATTGCTATCATTTCCTCATTTTTAGTAGAGTTTAATGCATAAATAGCCGGCAAGGTCAACTTACCATCAAGCATATCATTACCTGTTGGTTTACCAATCTCATCAGAGTTATAATAATCAAATATATCATCCCTAATCTGGAAGATAATACCAATATTCTGCCCAAACTTCTTTGCATCAAGCACATCCTCTTGTGACGCACCTACGCTCTCGGCTCCTATAGCAGCACAAGCCTCGAAAAGAGCAGCAGTCTTTCCCTTAATTATCTCATAATAAGCTTCTTCTGAAATATCTTCATTCTGTATATTACTCAACTGCAATATCTCTCCGTCAGAAAGAGTACGACCTAATTCTGCAAGATATCTTACAATAATTTCAGAATGAGTATAAGATACATTAAGTAAAGCTGTAGAAAGAATAAAATCGCCAACAAGCACAGAAACTTTATTATCGTAAAGGGCATTGACACTCTTCTGCCCTCTCCTTTCAGCACTTTCATCAACAACATCATCATGAACAAGACTTGCTGTATGAAGTAATTCAAGACCGACTGCAGCATGAAGCGTGGTATCTGATACTTTACCGAAGTTCTTGGCAATAAGCAATATCAGCATTGGACGCATACGCTTACCTGCACGCTGCTTGATATGATCAAGAGCCTGAGAAAGTAGTCCATTATCGTGATCCAACGACTTATTAAAGAATTCTATAAAATCGTTAAGTTCTTCTACAATAGGCTGTTTGATAAGAGATAAATAATCCATCTTTCCGTAATTTGATACAAAAATACTCATTTTTACGGGATTACTGACAATTTTTTAGTAATTTTACGCCAAATATATCATAATTATGGAAAAATTATTTCTTTTAGACGCTTACGCGCTAATATTCAGGTCATACTATGCACTTATACGTAATCCAAGAATAAATTCGAAGGGACTTAACACGTCAGCAATTCTTGGTTTTGTAAATACGCTAAACGAGATAATAACTAAAGAAAACCCTACCTATTTAGGTGTTGCTTTCGATCATGGAAAAACATTTCGTCACGAAGCATTTCCACTATATAAGGCACAACGTGAGGAAACTCCAGAAGACATAATACGCAGTGTTCCTATTATAAAAGATATTCTTAGTGCCTTCAACATCCCTATTCTACAGGTAGACGGATATGAAGCCGACGACGTGATTGGAACACTTGCTTTAAAATCTGGAAAAGCTGGTGTTGAAACCTACATGCTAACACCTGATAAAGACTACGGACAACTAATCCGAAGCAATGTTTTCATGTATCGCCCAAGACATGGTGGAGGATATGATATAATTGGCGAGAAGGAAGTTCAAGAGAAATATGGTATCGCTACTCCACACCAAGTAATTGATTTACTTGCATTAATGGGTGACTCTGCAGATAATTTTCCAGGTTGTCCTGGAGTTGGGGAAAAAACAGCTGCTAAACTTATCAATGAATTTGGATCAACAGAAGAACTCATTGCACATACAGATCGACTTAAAGGAAAAATGCGCGAAAAAGTAGAAAGCGCAATAGAAGATATTAAAATGTCTAAATTCCTTGCGACAATAAAAATTGATGTGCCAACAGAATTAAATCTTGAAGAATTAAAACTTCAAAATCCAGATGAAGAAAAATTGCGCTCAATTTTCAATGAACTAGAATTCAAGTCTCTCGCAAACAAAATTCTAAACAAGAATGAACAAAAGCCAATTTCTGTTAATCAAGAGTTAGATTTGTTCGCAGAAAATCCGAGCGAGAGTAAAGAAACTTATGAAAATCAAAATTTTGAAAGCCTTAAAACGATAGCTCACGAATATAAACTTATTGATAATCAAGATGATGCCAAAAAGCTTTGTGAGTTTTTTAGGACAAAAGATATATTAAGTCTAGATACAGAAACAACATCAACCAACACAATAGACGCAGAATTGGTTGGTTTATGCTTTTCTGTTGAAGAAAAAAAGGCATTTTATGTTGCTATTCCATCAAATCGTGAAGAAGCGTTGGAATATGTTAATATATTTAAATCAGTTTATGAAGACAAGAATATGCTGAAAATCGGTCAAAATATAAAGTACGATTATGAAGTTCTTAGAAAATATGGAGTAACTCATATATTAAGTCTAGATACAGAAACAACATCAACCAACACAATAGACGCAGAATTGGTTGGTTTATGCTTTTCTGTTGAAGAAAAAA
>Ga0183099_1000190_pt1 | contig 54193 bp, 45 predicted proteins | sample Biomet1_FD_127788 | JGI IMG/M metagenome (GOLD analysis project Ga0183099, IMG submission 127788) | Microbial communities from bioreactor (seeded with anoxic lake sediment) at LBNL, California, USA - Biofuel metagenome 1 | ecosystem: Engineered > Bioreactor > Anaerobic > Unclassified ... | reverse complement strand
CCTGCCTTGTGAGGACCAGAGTCGCTTCGGTGAAATCACCTTGGTTTGCAAATGTCAAGCTGGGAGATATTCATACCATTCCTGTTTCTCACGGAGAAGGAAGATTTATCGCCAGTGATGATATGTTAAGAACTCTGTTGGAGAACGGCCAGATCGCAACACAATATGTCAACCTATCAGGCGAACCGGTTTATGATATCAGATATAATCCTAACGGATCCGCGCTGGCAATAGAAGGAATCACCTCTCCGGACGGAAGAATCTTTGGAAAGATGGCTCATTCGGAAAGAATAGGCGTCAATGTTTATAAGAACGTCCCGGGAGATTACGATCAGAAGATATTTAAATCAGGTATAGACTACTTCAGATAGGAGGAAAAAATGAAGGTTGCAATTATCATGGGAAGCAAATCGGATTATCCGGTTGTCGAAAGAGCAGAATCAATATTGAAGGAATTTGGTGTGGCCTTCGAGACCAGAATCATATCTGCCCATAGAACACCAAGGATCGCGGAGAAATTCGCATCCGAGGCAGAAGAAAACGGAATCGAAGTGATCATAGCGGCAGCAGGAAAAGCCGCACATCTGGCAGGTGTCATAGCAGCCTATACACCGATGCCGGTCATTGGCCTGCCGGTCAAGTCATCCACCCTGGACGGACTGGATTCCCTGCTGTCCGTCGTACAGATGCCAAAGGGAGTTCCGGTAGCCACGGTTGCCATCGACGGAGCTGAAAATGCCGGACTTCTGGCAGTTCAGATGCTGTCATTGAAATATCCTGAGCTTCGGGACAAGTTAAAACATTACAAGAGAAACATGGAAGAGGAAGTCATCCGACTGGATCGGGAATTCAATAATTAACGAAAATGTAAAACTATTTTACTTTTTTCATCGCAGTCTTTGGTAATGGACTATTTAAAGATTATCAAAGACTGCACTCCTACTAGCTCGCCCAATTTGTACAACAAATTGATGGCGAACTTATGCAAAGAAATCACAAATCTTTGATTTGTAGATTTCTACTGCTCAAAACATAGGAAAAGGGTAAAAAGAAAACATAGAAAAATTTATAATTATTAGAGGAATTGTATAAAGGAGGTTTATGCTATGAAAAAGCTAGAAATGATATACGAAGGAAAGGCCAAGAAGGTTTACAGAACTGACGATCCGAAACAGTATATCGTAGACTATAAAGACGATGCAACTGCATTCAACGGAGTGAAAAAGGGAACAATCGCAGATAAGGGTGTTGTTAACAACACGATGTCCGTAATCATCTTTGAAATGCTGGAAAAGAAAGGAATTCCGACTCATCTTGTCAAGCTTCTGAGCGACAGGGAAACTTTGGTCAAGGCAGTAAAGATCCTGCCTCTGGAAGTAATCATCCGAAATGTGGCAGCCGGTTCCTTCTCCAAGAGATACGGTGTGGAGGAAGGAAAACCTTTGGCTAAAACAGTATTGGAGTTCTCATACAAGAATGATGAACTTGGTGATCCGCTGATCAATGATGACCATATCCTTGCTCTGGAACTGGCAACTGAGGAACAGCTTGCAACAGTTAAAAAATATGCCTATGCGGTTAATGACGCCTTGAAGGAATTTTTCTTGGACAAGGGTTTGAAGCTGATCGATTTTAAAATCGAATTCGGACTTTACGACGGCCAGGTCATTCTGGCAGATGAGATCTCACCTGACACTTGCAGACTCTGGGATGTCAAGACCAATGAAAAAATGGACAAAGACAGATTCAGAAGAGATCTGGGTAATGTGGAAGAAACCTATCAGGAAGTACTTGCAAGGATAAAAAAATAGGAGAAACAGGAATGTACAGTGAATTTGATATCAATAAAGAACTTCGGAAATTGGAAGAAGATAAAGTATTCGATGAATGCGGCGTTGTGGGTGTCTATGCGCCCGGTAAAGCCGATATTTCAAGATCGGTTTATTTCGGACTTCATTCACTGCAGCACAGAGGACAGGAAAGTGCGGGCATCGCTTCCAATAAGGATGGCAAGATCCAGTATTATAAAGAGATGGGTCTTGTTCAGGAGGTTTTTAACGATGAAATAATAGAAAGACTGCAGGGGGATATTGCCATCGGCCACGTCAGATATTCTACTTCGGGTGAAAGCCATGCGGTCAATGCCATGCCTCTTGTTGTCTATCACAAGGGGGGAAGCCTTGCCCTGGCGCACAACGGAAATTTGGTCAATGCCGGACTTTTAAGAGAAGAGATGCAAGACCGAGGGGTGATTTTCCAGACATCCATCGATTCTGAGGTCATTGCGGCACTGATTGCCCGGTTTATCAGGGAAAACACCATTGAGGAATCCATCGTTAAAACCCTGGATATGGTAATGGGCGCATATGCTTTGGTCATCACCAGCGGAAACAAGCTGATAGGAGTCCGCGATCCCAACGGCATCAGACCGTTATGCATCGGGAGAACCAAGGAAGGCTACGTTCTGTCATCAGAAAGCTGTATCTTCCCATTGCTCAGAGCAGAATTTGTCCGTGATGTTGAGCCCGGTGAGATCATCATAATTGAGGATCACGAACTGAAGTCTATGAAATACAGCAAAGGACAGAAGAAGGCGGTCTGCTCCTTCGAGTATGTATATCTGGCCAGACCAGACAGCGAGCTCGACGGCAGAAGCGTTTATATGTCCAGAAGTCAGGCTGGAAGAATACTGGCAAAGGAACATCCCGTCGATGCGGATATGGTGATTGCAGTTCCTGATTCAGGAACTGTAGCTGCGATAGGTTATGCAGAAGAATCAGGGATCCCATTTGGAGAAGGGCTCATTAAAAACAGATATGTAGGCAGAACCTTTATCCAGCCTGATCAAAGAATGAGAGAGCTGAGTGTCAGGCTGAAGCTGAATGTTCTTAAGGATAATGTCAAAGGAAAACGAATTATTATGGTCGACGACTCGATCGTAAGAGGGACCACGAGCGGAAAGATCGTTAAAATGCTGAAAGAGGCAGGTGCTTTGGAGGTGCATGTTCGTGTGAGTTCACCTCCGGTTACTCATTCCTGCCATTTTGGAATCGATACGCCAAATGCAGATAAACTGGTTGCATCCAAACATTCTGTCAATGAAATCAGAAAAATGATCGGAGCAGACAGCCTGGGTTATCTCAGCGTGGACGGACTGCTGGAATCCATTAATCTCGGCAGGGAGAAAGTCTGCGTAGCCTGCTTTAATGGAGATTATCCGATGGCACTTCCGGATGAAGACGCGAAAGCAAATGAAAAAGTCACGGATAAGGAAAAGGAGAAATAGGGATGACAGCAGAAAAACTTACGTATAAAGAAGCGGGGGTAGACACGAAGGAAGGGGAAAGAGCAGTTTCCCTGATGAAGCCCCATGTGAAAAAAACCTTCAATGAAAATGTACTGACCGGACTGGGAGGCTTCGGAAGTCTGTTCCGCCTTGATGTTAAGGGTATGGAGGAACCGATTCTGGTATCCGGCACAGATGGTGTCGGTACAAAATTAAAGCTGGCATTTCTCATGGACAAGCATGATACCGTGGGCCAGGATTGTGTCGCCATGTGCGTCAACGATATACTTTGCCAAGGGGCAAAACCATTGTTTTTCCTGGATTATATTGCGACAGGAAAGGTCAAGGCAGAAAAAATTGCCGATATTGTCAAAGGAATCGCAGATGGCTGCGTACAGGCTGGCTGTGCTCTTGTAGGAGGGGAAACTGCTGAAATGCCGGATTTTTATTCTGACGGGGAATATGACATGGCAGGCTTTGCCGTTGGCGTCGTGGACAGAAAGAAAATGGTCGACGGCTCAAAGATCAAGGAAGGAAATGCAGTGATCGGGATTTCATCCAGCGGGATCCATAGCAATGGCTACTCCCTTGTAAGAAAGCTGTTTTTTGATAAACTTGGTATGTCAACAGAGGACCAAGTGGAAGAGCTTGGAACAACCCTGGGCGAAGCGTTGATCACTCCGACAAAAATCTATGCAAAAGCATGCAATGCTGTTTTTGAGAAGAGCGATGTGAACGGGATCGTGCATATCACCGGCGGCGGTTTTTATGAAAATATTCCAAGGATCATACCGGAAGGTCTTGGCGTGCGCATCCAGTTTGGAAGCTGGCAGATGCCTCCGATTTTTCAATACATTCAAAAGATGGGAAATATCGAACGGAAAGAAATGTTTTCTACCTTTAATATGGGAATCGGCATGATGATGATAGTAGAAGCCGGCAGAAAGGAAGAAATACTTTCTGCATTGGAAAGTGCAGGGGAAAAGGCGGCAGTCATCGGTGAAATCGTGAAAGGACAAGGCGTTTCCATTCTTTCATAATGAATTCGGTTTCATGGTGGTTCGGTTAGGAGAAAATAGATGAAGCAATCGAAAGACAAAATAAATATTACCGTGCTTGTTTCCGGCGGAGGAACGAATCTGCAGTCCGTCATCGATAATATAGAAAATGGTTTTTTGGATAAAGCTAGAATTGTTCAGGTCATATCCAGCAACAGAAATGCATTTGCATTGGAACGTGCAAAAAAAAGCGGGATACCCGGGATCTGCATCAACAAAGAACAATGGCCGGATGAAAAAGAACGCTGCGGGGTGATTCTGCAAAAGCTGCAGGAGGCAGATACGGATTTGATTGTGTTGGCCGGTTATATGAGCATTTTAGACCCGCAACTTATTGAGACATATCAGGACAGGATCATCAATATTCACCCATCTCTAATTCCTAAATTCTGCGGCAAAGGCTTTTACGGAAAACGCGTACACCGGGCCGTCCTGGAAAGCGGAGAAAAAGAGAGCGGCGCGACGGTCCACTTTGTGGATGAGGGAGTCGATACCGGAAAAATCATTATACAGGAAAAAGTCCCAGTTGAACCGGGTGATACGGAAGATACTCTGGCGGCAAGGGTTTTGACGGTGGAACATCGTATTTTGCCTCAGGCGATCAAATTATTCTGTGATGGTAAGCAGTAAAGATATCCATAATTGCATAAAAACCAAACATATAAAATTGTAAATGAAGTCCATATTGAAAACTCGAAATAAACTTGAAATAAAGATAGAAGAATAGAGGAGGAATAACAATGAGAGCATTGCTCAGCGTGTCAGACAAAACGGGAATTGTAGAATTTGCCCAGGAGCTAAACAGACTTGGCGTAAAAATAATATCGACAGGCGGTACTGCAACGAGACTGAGGGACAACGGAGTTGATGTGGTCGGAATCTCCGATGTGACCGGATTTCCAGAGTGTCTCGATGGCAGAGTTAAAACTCTGCATCCGGCAGTTCATGGCGGGATCCTTGCAATGCGGGAAAAACCCGAACACATGAAACAGCTGGCTGATCTTAAGATAGATACGATCGATATCGTCGCAATCAATCTTTACCCATTTAAAGAAACGATTCTGAAGCCATCAGTAACACTGGAGGAAGCGATCGAGAATATCGATATCGGTGGGCCGACCATGCTCCGCTCCGCAGCAAAAAATCATAAGGACGTAGTTGTAATCTGTGATCCGAAGGATTATGGACAAGTGATCAGCGAACTTGAAGAAAAAGGTGACGTATCCTATGCTACCAAGTACAGACTTGCTTTGAAGGTATTCCAGCATACTGCTGCATATGATGCGATGATTTCAGATTATCTGAGAAAAGAAATCGAAGCCGAGCTTCCTGACAATCTTACTCTTACATTTGAAAAGGTGCAGGATCTGAGATACGGTGAAAATCCACATCAGAAGGCGTGTTACTATAAGGAGATCAAACCTTGGCAGGGCGCTCTTGTAAACGCAGTCCAACTGCACGGAAAAGAACTTTCCTTTAATAATATCAATGATACCAACGGAGCATTGGAAACCTTGAAGGAATTCGAGGAACCTGCGGTAGTTGCAGTCAAGCATGCAAATCCTTGTGGTGTTGGAACTGGATTTGATATTTACAGTGCGTATGTAAAAGCATATAAAGCTGATCCTGTTTCGATCTACGGTGGAATCATCGCGGCAAATCGGACCATCGATGAAATGACAGCAGTGGAAATCAGCAAGATTTTTGTTGAAATTGTTATCGCTCCGGATTTTACCGAAGAGGCGCTGGCAATCTTAACACAGAAGAAGAACGTTCGCTTGATGAAATTGGAAGACATTCTGACGAAAGCGCCGGAGAATACAATCGACATGAAAAAGGTCAGCGGCGGAATCCTGATTCAGGAAATCGATAACAATCTCTATGAGGAAGACGATATTAAGGTTGTAACGGATAGAATCCCGACAGAACGGGAAATGGAAGATATGAAGTTTGCCATGAAGGTGGTCAAGCATATCAAATCCAACGGCATTGTTCTGGCGAAGGAAGGAAAGACCATTGGCATAGGACCTGGTCAAGTCAATCGTATCTGGGCTATTGAGAACTCCATCAGACAGGCAACCGAAAATACAGAGGGAGCAGTTCTCGCTTCTGATGCGTACTTCCCATTTGATGATAACGTCGTAGCAGCCGCAAAAGCAGGTGTCACTGCAGTCATCCAGCCGGGAGGTTCCATCCATGACGAGGATTGCATCAAAAAGGCCAATGAGCTGGGGATAGCCATGGTGTTCACAGGCGTGAGACATTTTAAACACTAGTTTATTATAATAAATCTCGATATTTACACAAGCGGATAGAAAACTAATTGATCGGAAATAGTCGTGATTATTGAATTCTCAATCTTTCGGTTGCAGCTTTTGGAGCAGAAAACAAACGATTATCAGTAACGGTGTTTTCCTAAAATGGCTTCGCCACTTTGCCAAAAGCTAAGCTCCCTCAAGAGGAGAACTCTAAAAAATCACTTCAATATTTCCTTGTCAATTAGCTTTCCAATTGCTTTATCAGATTAAACGAACAAGATAGGTATAAAAATTGTGTTTTTGGGAGGAAAAATGAAAGTTTTAATCGTAGGCGGTGGAGGCAGAGAGCATGCCATAGCCTGGAAGCTGGCGCAAAGCCCAAGAGTGGAAAAGCTTTACTGCGCTCCGGGAAATGCAGGAATCTCAGAAGTTGCGGAATGTGTTCCAATTAAGGCAGAGGATATCAAAGGGATCTGCAGCTTTGCGAAAGAAAACGGGATCGGGTTGACTGTGATCGGACCAGAGGTTCCGCTTTCCATGGGCATCGTTGATGCTTTGGAAAAAGAAGGAATGAAGGCTTTTGGCCCAAATAAGGAATGCGCTCAGCTGGAAGGCAGCAAATCCTTTACGAAAGCTTTTCTTGCAAGGCATGATATCCCTACCGCAGGGTATAAAGAATTTACAGATAAAGAGGAATTAAAAGCATCCATCGGAACTTTTGGATTCCCTATGGTATTGAAGGCGGATGGTCTGGCTGCCGGCAAGGGCGTGGTCATAGCAGAAGACCGCAATGCAGCGGAAAAAGCCATCGAAGAGATGATGGGCGATAAGATATTCGGATCGGCAGGGGACAGAGTGGTAGTGGAAGAATTTTTGACCGGTATCGAAGCTTCTATGCTGTGCTTTGTAGACGGAAAAACCATTATGCCAATGGAATCAGCACAGGACTATAAAAGGATTTTTGACGGAGACCAGGGACCAAACACAGGAGGAATGGGTACTTATTCCCCGAGCCTTGTCTTTAATACAGAAATAGAGAAACAAATCAAAGAACGCATTCTGGATCCTACATTGAATGGCTTTCTGGAGGACGGACTTGACTTCAAGGGAGTACTTTTTGTCGGATTGATGATAACCGATGAAGGTCCAAAGGTGATCGAGTTTAACAACCGCTTTGGCGATCCTGAAACGCAGTCCGTATTACGCAGAATGAAAACAGATCTTCTGGATATCATGGAAGCTGTTGTAAAGGGAACATTGGATCAGCAGAAGATCGGATGGAGTGATCAAAGGGCTGTTTGCGTCGTTATGGCATCAGCGGGTTATCCGGGTTCCTATGAAAAAGGGAAAAAAATCGAGGGCCTTGATACCGTTGATAATGATGTGATCGTTTTCCACAGCGGAACGAAGTTCGGAAATGGTTCGGAAAATGGTCAAAATAAAAACACCGTGGTTTTGACCGACGGAGGAAGAGTCCTTGGTGTGACTGCATTGGGAAAGACCCACGAAGAAGCAAGGGACAAGGCTTATGAAAATCTGAAGCGCGTTTCCTTTGAAGGGGCGCAGTACAGAAAGGACATTGGCTTATTAAATCGTTAATTGACACCGTTCAGCACTTCTCCGTGCAGGAAAGCTTCCAGATTTGCAGCTGCAGCATTGATCAGTCTGATTCTGGACTCTTTGGTGATCCAGGCGATGTGTGGAGTAATGAAGCAGTTTTTCAACCCGATCAGCGGATGGCTTTCCTTCGGTGGCTCTACTGAAAGTACATCCAGCCCAGCTGCGGATACCTTTCCGCTTTGTAGGGCACAGGCCAAATCTGACTCCCGGATCAGAGGGCCTCTCGAGGTGTTGATAATAATCACACCATCTTTCATTTTTGATATCGATTCGTGATTGATAAAGCCTTTGTTGTCCTCCGTGAGGGGACAATGAAGGCTTATTATATCAGAATCCGAATAAAGCTTATCAAGGGATGAAAACCGAATGCGATCCGTTATAAAATCAGAGTCAGGGTAATTGCTTGAAATCACCACATTCATTCCAAACGCTTCTGAAATCTTAGCAACTCTTTTTCCGATATTTCCAAAACCGATAATGCCCAAAGTCTTTCCGGAAAGCTCCGTCTGGGGAGTCAGAGAGAAGCAGAAATCCTTTGAATTCTGCCACATCCCCGAATCAACTGCGTCGCAGTGTTTCCTCACCTGATTGCATATTTCAAGCAGCAGGGAAAAAGTCAGCTGTGCGACGGAATCGGTGGAATAGGCGGGAATGCTAGTAACCTGTACTCTATGGGAGGCCGCATAATTCAGATCGACCATATTGATCCCGGTTGCCAGAATCCCGATATATTTTAACTGAGCACACTGAGACATGACCTCGGCAGAAATGCAGCATTTGCTCGTCAAGATGATTTCTGCATTGCCGATTCTTGGTACGATAAGTTCCGGTGCAGTCCTTTCATAAACTGTTACTTTTCCAAAGCTCTCTATTTCTGACCAGCTGAGGTCTCCGGGATTGATCGTATGTCCGTCAAGTATAACGATTTTCATAACGCCTCCAAATCTTTTTCAATCTGATACTTAAATTTTTGCATTTCATGATATAATAGGAATGCGTTTCATTATATCAAATGAAACTGGCTTGTGACAAGTACTCTAAGAAAGGTAACGTATCCTGCTCATAGTTCACGGCTTGATACAAAGTATATTCATGGATGTTTTAACGATCGCTCCTGTTAAATTTGAAGAAGATAACATGCTTATTTTGGATCAGACTCTGCTGCCGGGCGAGATGGTGTATCTGGAGATGAAGACCAGAGAGGATGTCTGGGATGCCATCTATAAACTGAAAGTGCGGGGTGCCCCCGCGATCGGTGTAGCGGCTGGTTATGGTCTGTATATTTCCGTAAGAGATATTGACGCTGAAAATTACGACGACTATTATCAAAGATTTGTTGAGATAAAAAACTATCTGGCATCTTCGAGACCAACGGCCGTAAATTTGTTTTGGGCGTTGGATAGGATGGAAAACCGTCTGAAGGGTTTTGCACCGCATAATGGACCGGGGGAGAATGGGTCCGGCTATGACGATTGGAAAATCAAGCTGGCAGAGATAAAAAAAGCCTTGTTTGAAGAGGCGGAAAAGATCAGGCTGGAAGATGAGGCTGCCTGCAGGGCAATGGGAGAATATGGGCTTTCCCTGCTCAAACCAGGTATGGGTATTCTGACACACTGCAATGCCGGTACCATTGCTACGGCGAAATATGGGACTTGCCTGGCACCTCTATATATCGGACATGGAAAAGGATACAATTTTAAGGTTTTTGCCGATGAGACAAGACCGCTCCTGCAGGGCGCAAGGCTGACCGCATGGGAACTGAATCAGGCAGGGATCGATATAACACTGATCTGCGATAATATGGCTTCTATTGTGATGAAAAACGGCTGGGTAGATGCCATTGTGGTCGGCTGCGACAGAATGGCTGCAAACGGAGACGGGGCAAATAAAATCGGGACCTCGGGTCTGGCGATCCTGGCAAAGGCTTACGGGATACCTTTTTATATGTTTGTTCCTACGTCCACAATAGATTTGAATACTAAAACGGGTGATGATATCCATATCGAACTCCGAAACGGTGAGGAAATCTATAAAATGTGGTACGCAAAGAATATGGCTCCGGAAGGGATCAAAACCTATAATCCGGCTTTCGATGTCACGGATGCATCCTATATTACCGCTGTTGTAACGGAAAAAGGAATTCTGTATCCACCTTATGAAGAGAGCATTAAAAAAATTTTTGAGAAATAAAATGATCTGGTTAAGAAAATAGATTTGGAGAATTAGAATGAATGTCTTTGAAAGAAATGCGAAAAAAGTAGTAATTTTTGCAGCTTTGGCTGCGTCATCATCAGCAATATTTGTACGTTTTATCAATGCGGATGCCATAGCGATCGGCTTTTACAGGTTAACCTTCGCACTTCCGTTCTTTGCGGTTGGGGCATTTGTGTGGAATAGAAAGGAACTCTTTTCCATTACCCCGAAACAGCTGATCGGATGTGCCCTTGGAGGACTTTTTCTGACGGGACACTTCTTTACCTGGTTTACTGCGATCGAAAACACTACTGTTGCCAGTGCCGTGGTGATCTGCTCCACAGACCCGATCATCATTCTCGCTATAACGGCTGGAATCTTGAAAGAAAAAACCAGTTGGAAAGCGGTCGTTGGAGTATTGATCGCTTTGACTGGAGCGGCCATCATCACCGGGGGCGACTACAGCTTCGCGGGAGATTCGATTTTCGGCGATATCATGGCATTCCTGGGAGCTTTATTTATAGCGCTCTATTTTCTTACCGGCAGAAAAATGCGGAAGGAAATCAATGCTACTGTCTATGTATTTTTGGTTTTCACGGCCTGCTGGATCGCTTTTACCGTAGGTATGCTGCTGACGGGGACGCCGTTTACCGGATATTCAAAAATGGACTATATTAATTTGTTTGCCATGGCTATGGTCTGCCAGATCGGTGCCCATGCAGTGTTCAACTGGTGCCTGGGTCATGTGTCGCCGCTGTATATTTCCACGATCGAAACGGGAGAAGCAATTTTTGCTTCCATACTTGCTGTTATCTTCTTTGCTGAAATACCGACCGCATGGCAGTTAGTCGGCGGCGGGATTACGATTTGCGGACTCTTATACTATAATTATCATGATGCACAAAATCAGAGCGGAAAGATCGGAGAACTTCCGGGTAATGATTGAGAGGAGTGACTATGTCGTATAAGATTAAGCTTGATATTTTTGAGGGACCGTTTGATTTGCTCGTATATCTCATTGAGAATGCGAAAATGAGCATTTATGACATTCAGGTTTCGAAAATCACAAGTCAATACATAGCTTATATTGAGAAAATGCAGGCACTTGATGTAAGTGTTGCTACTGAATTCATGGTGCTTGCCTCCGCATTGATCGAGATCAAGTCTAAGATGCTGCTTCCGAGAATCAAGCCGGAAGGTGATGAGGTAATTGAAGAGGATCCGAGAATGGAACTCGTCCAAAGGCTCCTTGAATACAAGCGGTTTAAATCTGCTGCAGAACTTTTAGAGCTGCAGGAGGAACGAAATCAGCAGATCTTTGTGAAACCGAAGGAAGATCTGGCTCCATATACCCGAGAGGCGGATGAATATCTGAATCTCGATTTGAATCAGTTTGTAAAGGTATTCCATTTGTTCCTGGGGAAAAAGAAAAAAATGGAAGAGATTAAAAAGAATTATGCCAAGGTTGAAAGACAAAAAATTACGATTGAATCCCGTATCGAATACATAAAAAATCTATTCCGGTTTAAAGATAAAAAGAGGCTAAACTTCAGGGAATTGCTTAATCCGGAAAGCAACCGCTACGAAGTCGTATTGACATTTGTGTCAATGCTGGAAATGATCCGGCAAAAATCTGCCGATGTACGGCAGAATGTCAATTTTGGTGAAATCACCATTAGCCTGAATGATAAAAACAGCACCAAACAGGAAATATCAGAAGAGAGAGGAATCGTATCATGACAAGCAAAAAAACGATAAAATCCGCTTTTGAGTCCATGCTTTTCGTTTGGGGAGAGCCTTTGGACGTCAAGGTTGCTGCTGAGATTTTCAATATGAACTGGAAAGATGCCTATGATTATTTTAAAGAGCTGCAGGCAGAGTATGAGCAGGAAGGCAGAGGCATCCAGATCAGGGAAATCGATAAAAGCTTTCAATTCTGCACAAATATTGAAAATGCCGAATACATAGAACGCCTTTGTACACCGGTCAAGGAAAAACGGCTGTCCCAGTCCGCACTGGAAGTATTGGCAATCATAGCCTATAAGCAGCCTGTGACGAAAGGTGAGATCGAAGCAATCCGAGGGATCAAGTGCGACAGGGTCATAGAAGGATTGACGAAGAAGGAATTGATTGGAGAAGTGGGAAGATCTTCTGGAATTGGAAGGCCGATCCTTTATGGGACCACACCTGTGTTCCTTAAAAATTTTGGGTTCAAGGATCTAAAGGAATTACCGGATATCGATGACATCAGCAGTGTTGTCGATATGGAGGAAGAAGTGCCGGACGGCCTTGATCTACAGCAGATTTCCATTGATTTCATTCAAGGATAAAAATCATTATTTACCAAGAATATCTCTTCTCCATCTATAGACAATAGATGGGGAGGAGATTTTTTATGAGAAGAATATTTTTATTATTATTTCTGTTTGCTTTGGCAGGTTTTCTTACACCGGTCTATGGATCAGAACCACCTTCTGTATCGGCACAGCATGCAATCGTGATCGACGTGAATTCAGGAATGGTGCTTTATGAGAAGAATGCAGAAGAGAAAGCTTACCCTGCCAGCATAACGAAAATCATGACAGCTTTGCTGGCCATCGAAAGCGGCAATCTGGATCGAAAAGTTAAAGTAACACAAAGTGCCATAGGCGTTGAAGGATCTTCCATTTATCTGGAAAGCGGTGAGGTTCTTTCATTGAGAGACTTGGTTTATGGTCTGATGCTCCGTTCGGGGAATGATGCGGCAGTCGCCACTGCTGCTGAAATCGGCGGAACAACAGAAAACTTTGTAAAAATGATGAACCAAAGGGCACGGGAGATCGGAGCAAAAAATACAAATTTTAAAAATCCAAGCGGGCTTCACCATAAGGATCATTATACTACTGCAAAGGATATGGCTCTGATATCCAGAGAAGCCATGAAGAATGAAGAATTTAAGACGATTGTAAAGGCAAAATCCTGGGTGACGGACAGAGGAATAGGAAAATTCAATAATTTCTATAATAAAAACAAGGTCGTTTATCAATATGATGGGGGCACAGGAATCAAAATAGGTTATACCAAAGCTGCCGGAAGGACTCTTGTGGCATCATCCGAACGGAACGGTATGGAACTGATTTGCGTTGTGATGAATGCACCTGACTGGTTTGACGACGCATATAAACTGATGGACTATGTTTATGATAATTATGAATTGGCCACGGTGGCTACCGCGGAGCGGCAGATCAATTCCGTAAGAATTTTAGGAGGAGACAAAGGCTTTTCCTATGTCGGACTGAAGAAAGATGTACTGATTCCGGTGAAAAAGGGAAAATGCAATGCATCGATCCTGTATGATCTTCCGAGCAGTACAAAAGCTTCTGTCAGTAGATGGCAAAAGGCCGGCAAGCTCGAAGTCTTTACTGATCATACCTATCTTTTCTCACAGCCGCTTTACTATCTGGAAGATATCGAGTAGCAAAACGAGAGGAAGCTCAATATCATGATACTGTATTTTAAAGAGAGGAAGCGGTATCATTGAGCGAAGTTCTGAATTGTATTGATGCAGGATCTGAAAATTGCCCCTGCTTTTTAGCGGTTACAGGAGATTGCCTTACCTGCAGCAGACTTCAGGGAAAAGATTTTTGTGATTGCCATTGGCGAGGTGTTTGCATTTATAATGAGTTTATTCAGGGTAATTGCAATGTAAATAACCCCAGAAAAGATTTTGAGGCTGATATAGTAAAAACCAAATTCTATAAGGATGATTTGGTTGTATTTGTTTTAAATGTGGGAAAGGGCTTTGCCCTCAAGGCAAGCATTCCCGGTACTTATCTTTTTATAAAAGGGAGAGGATCGAATCATTTTTATGATGTACCGATTTCTGTTATGAGATCTGACATTGAAAAAGGACAGGTTCACCTTGCTATAAAAATCATATCATCAAAAACAAAAGCGCTTCTCCTGGAAAAGGAGAAGTTTGTTGTTCGTGGACCATACAGAAACGGAATTCAAGGAATCTCACAGATCATCAGAAATAAAGCTCCAAATCAAAGGGTTCTGATTGTTGCAAAAGGAATAGGAATAGCTCCCGGAATACTGACGTCAAAATTTCTTAACCATAAGAGGATAGTGGATATTACAATTGATACGGAAAAAATAAGCAAAGATCTTATCAGCGACTATCTGGAAAGCGATTCGACCCATCCATCCGATGGAAATATTGAGGAAGGAATTGTGAGATATGTCTCCCTGAGCGAACAATCATCGATGGAAGTGATTGAGTCTTTGATGCAAAAAAATCGGTATGACAGCGTTATCATTTTGACATCAGATTATTATACTGAGTCTATTGTGAAGCTTGCAAAGAGGACGCTGCCCGAAGCAGATCTTGCGATAAGCAATAATTTTCATCTTTGTTGCGGTGAAGGACTTTGCGGTTCGTGCTCTTTTGATTTGGCAGGCGGAAATACGATCAAAATGTGCAAATGCCAACTGACAGGAGATGAAGTTTTCAGGTATAATCCCACGACCTGATTAATAAGATAAATCAATGGTAGGGAGGGTGAAGCCAATGACTTTAGTAGAGATCCTGGAAAAAAAGCTTGAGGTTATTAACAAACGAAATGCGGAGATGGAATTTACTGAAGAAGAGCTGTCACAATGGAAAAGATGGAAAACCGGCTTATGTTGCCGTAAACGGAATTGTTTATAATGTAACGGATGTTGCGGCATGGAAGGACGGCGTACATTATGATGCTATAGCGGGAAGAGATGCTACGGATTATTTTAATATGTGCCATATGGGGCAAACGATTCTGAATAGACTGCCAGTCGTTGGAAAGCTGGTTAAATAAAATGGATGATAATAATAAAAAAAACCTGGTATGGATGGAACTGACAGGTTGTTCCGGAAATATCATCTCTCTTCTGAATGCTTACGAACCTGATTTTCAGTACATGTTGGACCAAATGATTAACCTTATATATGACCACAGCCTCTTGGCATCTGAGGGGGAGATGGCGATGGACAAATTATTCGGGATGCTGGATCAGGAATATATTCTTGCCATTGAAGGAGCAATTTCAACAAAAAACAATGGCCTTTATAATGTGATAGGTACTTGGAGGGGCGAGACGATTACAGGATTGAAAGCAGTTCAGCTGCTGGGGGAAAAAGCGACACAGGTAATTGCAGTCGGTGCATGTGCCAGCCATGGAGGCGTTTCTGCCGGCGCGCCAAACCCTTCTGAATCCGTACCGGTCAGCACTGTTCTTAACCGGAAGGTAATCAAGCTGCCCGGATGCCCTTGCCATCCTGAATGGTTCCTGAGTACGCTGGCTCATCTGCTTTTATACGGTGAACCGGAGCTTGACGAGGAAGGCAGACCTGTTTTCTTATACGGTGTCACGATTCATCAGAGATGCGAAAGAAGATCCTATTTCGACAGCGGAGTATTTGCCGAAAAACTGGGAGAACCGACCTGTATGTTCAAGCTTGGATGCAGAGGTCCGGTTACACCGATCGATTGTCCGATCCGAAAATGGAATGATGCTGTTAATTGGCCGGTTCAAAGCAACACCCCTTGCATTGGATGCGCTCAATTCGGATTCCCTGATAAAATGGAGCCATTTGTGAAATATATTCAAAATAAAAATCAGCAGGCAGGTGGAACGGTATGAGTGAAAAAATCACGATAAATCCGGTTACCAGAATCAGCGGATTTCTGGAAATCGAAGTAACTGTTGAAAATCATAAGGTGATCGATGCGAAAACCAAGGGAAGGCTTTTTCGCGGATTTGAACTGATGCTGAAAGGGAGGGACCCGCTTGATGCGATCTACTACTCGGAAAGAATATGCGGAATCTGCTCAACTGCTCATTCCCTTGCATCATCCTTGGCTTTGGAGAAAGCACTGAATATAATCCCGACTGAGCAGGAACAGTATTTGCGCGACTTTATGCACGGATGTGAATTTATCCAGAACCATATCAGGCATTTCTATCAGTTTACCGTTCCTGATTATATAAAGATGCCTCAAAGTTATCCTCTGTATCAAAACCGCAATTATGATTATCGATTGCCGAAGGCAAAAAATGATTTGATCCAGAAGCATTATTTTGAATCCTTGGAGGTTAGCCGGCATGCACACCAGATGCTTGCGGAATTTGGCGGGAAAGCGCCGCACAATCACGGTGTTTTTGTTGGTGGGACGACAATGCAGGCTTCCGCAGATAAAGTAATCAGTGTAAAATCGATTTTATTTGATATGAAGAAGTTTATCGATGAGATCATGATACCGGATGCAGGAACCATCGCACAGTATTATGGCGACTATTACGATAATGGTCAGGGCTACGGAAATCTTCTCAGTTATGGATGCTTTGACTACAAGGATCTGGGGACGTTGTATCTCAAACCCCAGATTTACATAGACGGTTCCATAAGGGAGCTTCACACAGACAGGATTACCGAGGAGATCGATTATTCCTGGTACACGGACCAGATGGATTCCTACCACCCTATGGAAACCATCCCTGTGGATGACCAAAATAAAACAGGAGCCTATTCCTGGATAAAATCATCAAGGCTTGAAAACCGTCCCTTTGAATGTGGCCCTTTGGCAAGGCAATGGCTGAGCGGGGAATATCGAAATGGAATTTCGACTATGGACAGAACGGTTGCCAGAGTTCTTGAAGTAAAAAAAATAACGGAGATTCTAAGTACTCTGTTGGACAATATTGTACCCGGTGTGAATACGCAGCTAGAATACGAGATTCCGGTTTCTGCAGCCGGAGCCGGGTTGACGGATACGACCCGCGGCGCACTAGGACACTGGCTCAAGATTGACCAAAGTCTCCTGTCGTTTTATCAGATCATCACACCGTCTGTATGGAATCTGTCTTCTCATGGAAATGATGGTTTTCCGGGTACGGCGGAAAAGGCTCTGATTGGCACGGAAATTGAAAATGAAGATAATCCGGTGGAACTTGGAAGAGTGATCCGATCTTTCGATCCTTGTGTATCCTGTGCAACTCATGTGATCTATGGAAATAAAAAATCGAAAACGATCCAGGTGGTGCCGTGATAGACTTTCTCGTATTGGGGATTGGAAACAGAATGATGACGGATGACGGTATTGGCATAGCGGTTACGGAACAACTAATGCAAAAAGATCCATTCCCAGGAACGCGGTATGCAGCGGGAGAGACAGATGTGGACTTCTGCATTGATGAGTTGATAAATGCTGATAAGGTTATTATCATAGATGCAGCAAAATTTGGAGAAGAGCCTTGTTCGGTCTCATTCTTTTCCCTTGAGGAAATAATGGAACAGATTCCGGAGGTACGATCCGTACATGATATCGATCTGCTGCAAACAATGAAAAGGGATTCGATCAAGAAAAATGGGTTGCTAATCGCAGTTGAAGTAGGAAATATTGATTCCGGGATAGGACTGTCTCCTGAGATAGAGGAAAAGTTCGGCGATATTTGCGAAAAAGTTGAAAAAATCATCAATTTATTTATAAAAGGGGAATAAATTAGCGGATTTTGGAAAATAAAGGGGATTCTTGTCGGAATCCCATTTTCCTTTTCACATTTCATCCTTCCGACAGAACATTTCATCCTGAAAGGATTGATTTATCTTAATAACTATGTAAAATTATGAGAAAACAGGGTAGAAATATTTGGCGAAAATGATCTGATAAAGGTGTTCTATGAAAGAAAAGTGTGTGTGTGAGAAATTTATGGAACTGTGGGCCGCATCTTCAGAAGATCTTCAGCGGCTGATCTATACGTTGACCTGTAAAGATCAATGTGCAATGGAAGAAATATTTGCAAATGTTTTAAAAACCTCATATTATGATTTATGCCTTATGTATGATCCGCACCAATGGGTGAAGCAGATCTATGAAATTGTAAAAAGGGAAGCAGGCAGGTTTTATTCTGTCAATACCAGTATTTTGAACAATTTGGATGAACCGGAGATCGATCCTGAACTTTGGAGCTTCTGTAAGCTGTCGGATATTTATCAGGCATGTTTTCGGAATGGAATTATGGCAGGCAGCTTTATCAATCAATTGACGATAGAGGAACAGCAAATCATTCTATTGGTTTATTATTACGATTTGTCCCTGAAAGAGATTTCGGCTATTCTCCACATCTCGTGCGGAATCGTGAAAACAATCCATTTCCGTGGAATGTACAAACTGATGAGGCTGTGCAATGTAAAGGAGAATTTATAAGTGATGAAAAAAATAAAAGTCTACTGCTTATTGCTACCGTAACTCGGTATTCGATTAAAGTATTTAGTTTATATTAGACATCGATTTGTGTGCCGTTTAAAATATTATATTATAAAATTAGAAAGTGATATAATATAGAGAATTAATACACAAAGTAGGGTTTTTATATGGGCAACAGAGTTTTATCAAAAATAGTGAATTCCAGTTTTCCTGCACTCAAACACCGGAATTTTAGATTATTCTGGTTCGGCCAGTGTATTTCACTGATCGGAACATGGATGCAAAATATAGGACAAGCATGGCTGGTCCTTGAACTGACCCATTCGGCTTTAAAACTGAGCATCGTTACAATGATACAATATTTACCGATGACGGTTTTTTCTTTATATGCAGGAACTCTGATTGATCGGTTTTCAAAACGCAGAATGCTTCTTTTTACACAATCCATGCTGGCGATACTGGCGTTTGCACTCGCCAGCATCACCTATTTCAACGTTGTGAGATACTGGCAGCTGCTGATTCTTGCTCTGTTTTTGGGATTTGTGAATACGCTCGATATCCCGACAAGACAATCTTTTGTTATTGAATTGGTGGGAAAAGATGATTTAACAAACGCAATTGCATTAAATTCCAGTATTTTCAACCTTGGAAGGATTGCCGGACCAGCGATTGCAGGTTTATTGATCGGAATGATAGGCATTGCTCCTTGTTTTTATATTAACTCTATTAGTTTTATTGCGGTTATTTATAACCTTTGGTTGATACGTGTCCCGGTTAAGAAAGTGAATGAAGCACAATTCGGTTCTTTGAAAAGTATTTATCAGAATATCCGTGAAGGACTCATCTATATCAACAAAAAAGAAATTATCAAACAGCCCCTGCTGCTGCTTGCATTTATCAGTACCTTTGTAATGAATTACAATATTATTGTTCCGGTTTTTGCAAAACAGGAATTACATCAGAATGCAACAGGCTATGGTTTACTGATGACCAGCATGGGAATCGGTTCGTTTTTAGGTTCTCTGACACTGGTAGCCAAAAGTAAGAAAAATCCCAAACTTCGTTATCTTGTGGGAGGAGCATTCAGTACGTCGATATTTCTTACATTATTAGCACTGGAAAAGAGTTTTCAATTGTCCTGTATTACTTTGTTTGCCATGGGTTTTTGTACTATACTGTTCACGAATCTGGTCAACACGACGATTCAGCTTAATTCCGCAGATGATATGCGGGGGCGTGTCATGAGTGTTTATACGCTGGTCTTCGGAGGTGTCGTTCCAATAGGGAGTTTATTTACAGGGCAGGTAACAGAATACGCCGGAACATCAGGTTGTATGATAATAAGCGGAGTCATAGGAATATTGGCAACCTCATATTCTATATTTCGAATGTGGAAAGGCAAATCTGCTTCGGACAAATAAAGACGGCTAGTGCAGCCGTCCTTGGGTTTGATTAAATCGTTTATTATAATTTGCCAAATGATATTGAATTCGTACTAGTATCATTTTCTTGTCTCTCCGAATATTCTAATAGCATCTTTTGAACAATTGGAGGCAATTAGATGTATAGTGTTGTTATCATCGGAGGAGGCTGGTCCGGTTGTGCAGCCGCATTGGCAGCCAGAAAAGCAGGCGCAGATGTGACCTTGGTCGAGAAGACTGATATGCTGCTTGGGCTTGGCAATGTAGGAGGGATAATGAGAAACAACGGCAGATATACTGCCGCTGAAGAGAATATAGCACTTGGGGCAAATGAACTCTTTGGAATTACAGATAAACTGTCAAGGCATGTTAATGTCGATTTTCCCGGTCATAAGCATGCAAGTCTCTATGATGTAATGAAAGTGGAACCACAGGTAAGGCGGCTGCTTGAAGAAATGGGTATTCGGGTGAAAACCATAGCAAGAGCCATCGACGTCATAATGGAGGAAGAAAAAGCAGCAAACGGTGATGGCGTGTTAAAAGGAATCGTCCTAGCGGACGGCACCAGAATCGAGGGAGACGTTTTTGTGGAGTGCACCGGCTCAACGGGACCGATGGGAAACTGCCTGACATACGGAAACGGCTGCTGCATGTGTATCCTGCGATGCCCTTCTTTTGGACCGCGGGTCAGCATCACGCAGAAGGCCGGAAAAGTGGATATCATGGGACAGAGAAAGGATGGTGCGTTCGGGGCCTTCAGCGGTTCGGGAAAACTGGAAAAGGGATCGTTGTCGGAAGAGATCCAGAGGGAGCTTTCCGAAAAAGGTGTTGCGGTGATTCCTCTGAGAACAGAAGAGATTGCCAAAGAAAAGCTCGATCTTAAGGTTTGCCAGCAATATGCGCTGAATGAATATGCAGAAAACATTGTGCTTCTTGATACTGGATACGCAAAAATTATGACTCCATATTACCCTCTTGAAAAGCTGCGGAAGGTTCCGGGCTTTGAGAACGCGAGGTATGCTGATCCCTACGCAGGAGGTAAAGGAAATTCGATCCGTTATCTTTCTGTTGCTGAGAGAGACAACTATATGCGCGTCTCGGGTCTTGAAAATATGCTTTGCGGAGGAGAAAAATCGGGACTGTTTGTCGGCCATACCGAAGCGATCACAACAGGAACGCTGGCAGGCTACAACAGTGCGAGATACTTAAAAGGAATCCGTCCCCTTGAATTGCCAAGACAGCTTGCGGTAGGAGATTTGATATCCTATGCAAACAAAAAATTGAAGACAAGGGAAGGATTGATGACGAGATATACCTTTGCGGGATCTGAGTATTTCCAGAGGATGCAGGAAAAAGGATTATACACGACGGATACTGAAACGGTAAAGCGGCGTATAAAAAAGTATGATCTGGAGAATATTTATAAAGAGCCTATCATTTGAATGGCTCTTTTTATTTTTCTCTGGATATGCTAGAATTTACTGTGAAATAGAGGATGGATCGATATAAAGATAAATGATCTGATGAAAAAAGAATGAAGGAGAAAAAGATGCGTCTAAATAAATATATCGCCCAGTCGGGAATTGCCAGCCGGAGGAAAGCGGACGAGCTTACCTTACAGGGTAAAGTAAAAATCAACGGATTGGTAATGAAGGAACCCGGCTATGATGTAGTGACCGGCGACCGTGTCGAAGTGAATGGTTGCGAGGTTAAGTCCGAAGCGAAAAAAATATATATCATGCTGAACAAGCCAAAGGGGTATGTTACCACGGCCGACGATGAAAGAAACAGGCCGACGGTAATGGATCTGGTGTCCGACATTGACGAACGGCTCTTCACCATCGGAAGACTTGACTATAATACTTCCGGTATGCTGCTTTTGACCAATGACGGAGATCTGGCATACAAGCTGACCCACCCGAAGCATCATATCTATAAGACATACCGCGCAAGAATATCGGGGCAGATTTCCAACGAAAGGCTGGCAAGGCTGAGAAACGGAGTGGACATCGGGGGCTTTGTAACATCAAAGGCCATTGTTAATGTGATCAAGCAAGTGGAACGTTCCGCCATTGTAGAGATCAAAATTTACGAAGGAAAAAACAGACAGGTAAGAAAGATGTTTTCTGCTGTCGGTAATAAGGTGCTGGATCTGGAGAGGGTCGCAATCGGGGATCTTTATCTGGGACATCTGATGACAGGCCATTACCGAAAGCTCTCACAACAGGAGATTGAATATTTAAAAGAATGCTGATGACCTGTACCAGAGAAACACTTCTGGCGATCGGATCAGCACTGGAGCTGATCATAAAAAAGTTTTAAAAGAAAAAAGGAAAACAAAAAGCCCAACGCGATGGCATACGCTTTGGGCTTCTTGCTAATAAGATGTCATGTCAAGTATTACTACTTTCTCTTGCTTGCTTTAGGAGTTACGCAGATACCTTCTGCTTTGCATACCACGATAGGCTCGTCCAGAAAATCTGCTGCGGATGCGCTGATGTCAGGTCTTGCCTTTACAACTTTTCTTGCTTCGAATCTCATTTTTCTAGAAGTATTACCTACTTCATATATTTCACCATAAGCTTCAATATAGTCGCCTGCATAGGTAGGGGCAAGGAATTGAACGTCAGTATACTTGAAGAATAAACCCTCGTCTCCATCCATCTTGATAAGCAGTTCTGTTGCTACATCTCCAAAAAGATGAACCATATGAGCGCCATCTACCAAACTTCCACCATAATGAGCATCCTTACTGGACATTCTTAAACGAATCATTGAAGTAATCTTTTCCATAATCATTTCTCCTTTAAAAAAATTTATTATATTGAATTATAAACCAATAAAAAGTAGTTGCAAATAGCGTGCCAATCGGTTATCCTTGAGTTGAACAAGAAATGAACCGATTATGATTCACCATAATTTTGGGTGAATCAAAAATATAAAGGAAGGGGCAGGTGATATCATGTATAACAGATATGGGGCCAAACGAGTGATCGAACCGCAGCATGTTCTGTCCACATCAGCATGGAAAGTGGATAATAATCGAGAGATTTATCCCAATGAAATAAGGGTCTCGATCAAGAAACTTCAATTGGAAGGCACCAGTTTCAAACAGATCTGCATCGAATCAAACAATATTATTGAAAAGATCAAGGATAGGATCATAGATATCATAATCAAAAGAGGCAAGCTTCATAATCCCGTCACGGATACAGGGGGGCTTCTTTATGGAACCGTCGAGAAGATCGGAGACGAATATAATAATAAGAAAGGACTTAAGGTAGGAGACGAAATCATCTGTAATGCTTCCCTTGCAGCGATTCCTTTATACATCAGCAGAATAACCAAGATCGATATGGCATATAATCAGATCGATGCCGAGGGGTATGCGATCCTGTTTGATGAATTCCCGATCGTCAGGATGCCAGAAGGGGTTCCGATCAATCTCCTGCTCTTTGCCTTCGACGAGTCCGGTACAATGTTTACGGTCAGCAGCTGCGCAAAAGGGAAAAGCAATTTCCTGGTGGTTGGAAGCAATCGGATCACCAATATGCTGTTTGGCTACGCCATAAGGAAAGTAACTGGGCCGTCTGCCCGTATTGTCTGCCTTTTTGACAACAAATCGGAAATCATGGTGAAAGGGAAAAGCATTGATCTTCTGCTGGGGGAGATTTTTACCGAGATATATTACGTGAATATTTTAAAACCGTTGGAATGTCTGGAACGCCTCAATGCGGATGCTCTCTTTGATCTGAGTGTTAATTGTGCCGATATACCGGGAGCGGAAACCATAAACATTCTGGCAACAAAATCCGGAGGGACGGTATGCTTTGCCAACCTCATCAACAATTACAATATTGCCTTATATTTAACTGAAGCGATTTCCCGCCAGCTTGACATTCGCTGTGCAGACGGTTACCTGGAAGCGTATGACGAATTCGACATACGGATGGTGAAAGAGCTGGCTCCTTATCTGCAGAAGGCTGTGGTCACAGAAATGAAGGTTGAGGATGATATTGCCTATCCTTTGGGCCGTTCCAAGAAAGGCTTCGAACTGAGAGGTTACCGTAAAAGTCTGGTGGAAGATTTCATCTGTGAAAGCAGGGCGATGACACTGGTACTGGAGGAGATCCTGAGCGTTGCAAAATACGACTGCAACGTACTGATTACAGGGGATACCGGAGTCGGCAAGGAAAAAGTCGCTTCCATCATTCAGAAAAACAGCAACCGTAAAATGCAGCCGTTTATCAAGATCAACTGTGCTGCCATTGCAGACAATCTGATCGAGTCCGAATTCTTTGGATACGAAAAGGGTTCATTCACCGGGGCGAATGCTACCGGAAAGAAAGGCTATTTCGAACTTGCGGACAATGGCATCATCTTCCTGGATGAAATCGGAGAATTGCCTCAGGACTTGCAGGCCAAACTTTTGAGAGTCATTCAGGATGGCGAATTTTTCCGGGTCGGCGGAACAGAACCGGTCAAAACGAATGTCAGGATCATATCAGCGACCAACCGTGATCTTGAAAAACTGATCGAGGAAAAGAGATTCCGAAGAGACCTTTATTACCGGTTGAATGTATTCCCGATCAGGGTACCTTCCCTGGATGAAAGAACGGCTGAAATACCAGCTTTAGTTGATTATTTTATGGGTAAATACAATGAAAAATTTGGCATAAAAAGGACAATCGCAGACGATGCGGTCAATTATCTTAAAGAATGCAGCTGGCCGGGAAATATCAGGGAACTGGAGAACTTCGTTCAGAGGCTGCTGATTACATCAAAGGGCGAAACAATCACCGTTCTGGATGTGATGAAGGATCTGCATACCGAATTGTTTGAAAAGATCAACATGGATTATGAAGAAGCTCCGGTAGGCGAAAGCACCAGCATAAATCTGGATGATATGGTGGAAAACTTCGAAAAGAATATCATCCAATACGCCTGTGAAAAGCATGGATCAACAAGAAAAGCGGCAAAAGCAATCGGGATCAGCCAGACCCAGCTGGTAAGAAAGAAAAACAAGTACAATATTCCATAAAATGATGAATGCGGGTGGTGAGTTTCAAAGGGAAAAATCGAACTTTGGAATCTGCCATCCGCTTTCGTTTCCATCTGAACCAAATGTGGTTCGGATATTTTTAATGATTAACACAAAAATGGTTCAAAAACACAAAAAATGTCGGAATTTCAATCTTTCTCTTTTGGCATACTAATTGCTATATATGTTATCATACAAAATAATTCAAATGATTAGAATTAATTTTATTTAATCAAAACCATAGGAGGAAACAAAAAATGAAAAAAGGATGCCCTTACGGAACACACAGAGTAATCTCCCCAAAAGGAGTACTGCCACAACCAGCAGATGTTATCGACAATACAATGGAGATCTATGACAATGAAGTTTTGATTGATGTTCAGACTTTGAATATCGACTCCGCCAGCTTTACCCAGATTGAAAAACAGGCAAAGGGTGATGTGAAAGAGATCAAGAAGATCATGCTTGGAATCGTTGCAAAAGCTGGAAAGCATAAGAATCCTGTTACTGGATCCGGCGGAATGCTGATCGGAACAGTTAAGGAAATCGGCCCTGCATTTGTTGGAGATTTAAAAGTAGGCGACAAAATTGCTACATTAGTATCACTTTCCCTGACCCCACTTGTAATTGATGAAATTCTTGAAGTAAGACCTGCAATCGATCAGGTTGATATTAAAGGAAAAGCAATCTTATTCCAGAGTGGTCTCTACGCTGTTCTGCCGAACGATCTTCCAGAAAAATTGGCTCTGTCAGCTCTTGACGTTGCAGGAGCACCTGCTCAGACAGCGAAGCTTGTTCAGTCAGGTAATACAGTAGTAGTAATCGGCGGCGGCGGTAAATCCGGACTTCTTTGTCTGTATGAAGCAAAGAAAAGAGCTGGAGTTACCGGTAAAGTTATCTGCGTAGGCGGAAGTGAAAAGAGCACAAACAGAGCTAAAAATCTTGGGCTTGCTGACGAATATTTTGCAGCAGACGCTACTGATGCTATCGGGATCTACAATAAAGTTATGGAATTGACAGACGGAAAGCTTGCCGACGTTGTTATCAACTGTGTAAACATCGAAAACACTGAAATGGCTAGTATCCTTTCTTGTAAGGATGACGGAACAGTATACTTCTTCAGTATGGCTACAAGCTTCACCAAGGCTGCTCTTGGAGCTGAAGGTGTTGGCAAAGACGTTAACATGATCGTTGGAAACGGATACTGCAAAGGACATGCTGCAATTACACTTCAGGTAATGAGAGAGTGCGAACCTTTAAGAAAGTTATTTTCTGAAATGTACGCATAAGAAAAGCTAGTTTCATTTACGGACCAATTTATAATCTAAGGAGCGACAGTGCTGCTGCGTTGCTGTTTTGCATCTCACATATAGCGGCGCCGCGGCACTGTATATAAAACTTTATTTAATCTAAGGGAAGAACGAAAATTTATTTAATCATTATCAGACTGAAAAGAAAGAAGGAAGATCAATGTCAGAAAGAAGAAATTGGAAAGATATCGAAGCATATAAAAATGTCTCCGATGCTGACTGGAATGACTGGAAATGGCAGGTAGCCAACAGAATCACCACTGTTGACCAGTTAAAGAAGGTTATCAACCTTACTCCTCAGGAAGAAAAGGATATCTCTGAAACACTGAAATCCTTTAGACTGGGAATTACCCCTTACTACGCATCTTTGATGGACGTAGATGATCCTAGATGTCCGGTAAGAATGCAGGCAGTTCCGGTTATTGCTGAGACTCATAGAAGTGAGGCTGACATGCTTGACCCGCTTCACGAGGACGAAGACTCTCCGGCACCTGGATTGACTCACAGATATCCAGATAGAGTATTACTCCTGATCACAGACCAGTGCTCCATGTACTGCAGACATTGCACAAGAAGAAGACTTGCAGGTGAAAAAGACGGTGCTAGAAGCATAGACGATATCAATAAGTGCATTGCGTACATCAAGAAGACTCCACAGGTTAGAGACGTATTGCTTTCCGGTGGTGACTGTCTGTGTGTAGACGATGACGTACTGGAATATATCATCAGTGAATTAAGAAAGATCCCTCATGTAGAGATCGTAAGATTAGGCTCAAGAACACCAGTAGTAATGCCTCAAAGAATCACAGACAATCTGGTTAACATGCTGAAGAAATATCATCCAATCTGGCTGAACACTCACTTCAACCATCCAAAAGAAATGACTCCTGAAGCAATGGAAGCTTTAAGAAAGCTTGCTGATGCAGGAATTCCTCTTGGAAATCAGTCTGTACTTCTCAGAGGAGTTAATGACTGCCCTCACATCATGAGAGATTTGGTTCAAGTTTTAGTTAAGAACAGAGTAAGGCCTTATTACATTTATCAGTGTGACCTTTCACTTGGAATCGAACATTTCAGAACTCCTGTATCCAAGGGAATTGAAATCATTGAAGGATTAAGAGGACACACCTCCGGTTATGCAGTACCTACTTTTGTAGTAGATGCTCCTGGCGGCGGCGGAAAGACTCCTGTAATGCCTCAGTATGTAATCTCTCAGACACCTGATAAAGTGATCCTGAGAAACTATGAAGGCGTTATCACTACGTACACTGAACCTACTGATCTTCCTAAGCTTGAATGCACTTGCGATTACTGCACAGGTAAGAAGCAATATAAATACGAAGGCGTAGCAGGATTGAATCAGGGTTTAAGAATGTCCATGGAACCACAAGGCCTTCAGAGACATCTGCGAAACAAATAATTAAGATTATTTATGCATCTACCAGCAAATTCTCCGAAGGAGCATTGGCCGCATTCTATGCGAAAGCATAGTTCTATGATGCGCTGCCACCAGTGACGGAGGAGAATATGCTGGGAAGATGCATCTGTTACATTTAATCGAGGAGAACGTTATGGGTCTACTAAGCCAATTGAAGCAAAAATATAAAACCCTGTCTATCGTAGGAATGGCTAAGAATGCAGGAAAAACAACGGCATTGAATTACTTGATTGAAGAGGCAATGGATGACGGCGTTGTTTTGGGGATTACATCAACAGGCAGAGATGGCGAAAGTATCGATCTGGTAACTGGGACGGATAAGCCAAAGGTTTTTCTGGACACTGGGACCATCGTTTCTGTTCCGGTAAAACTTTATGAAATGGCTGATGCCGGCCTGGAAATCCTTCGCATGACCAAATATCCAACCGCGCTGGGAGAGATTCTCCTTTGCCGTGTGGCGGAAAGTGGTTATGTACAGATAGCGGGACCGGTCAATACCAAAGACCACCAGAAAATGTGCATCGAAATGTTGGAACTGGGTGCGGAGATCGTACTGATCGATGGAGCGATCGACAGGAAATCTATCGCAGCGCCGGATACCTCCGATGCGATTATTTTGGCGACCGGTGCGGTGCTTTCAAGAAGCATTAAGAAGGTTGTGGAGGAAACAGCACATATCGTAGGACTTTACCGACTTTCTGTTTTGGAGGACGGCAAAACCAGAGATCTGATCCTTAACAACCAGGACGTGGAAAAAATCATGCTCATCAAAGGAGAGAAAATTCAGATTCTTGACTTAAAGACCGGACTCTCTGCGGGAAGATTTCTTGATGAAGCGATTGACGACGAGACGGAATATGTCTATATCCCGGGGGCATTGACTAGAAGTGTGATTGCAGACATCCATCCACAGAAAATGAAAACCGTGAATTTTATCCTAAAAGATCCGACAAAAATATTTATTGACGCCACACCTTGGCAGCAGCTTCGCAAAAAGGGATTTAACATTCAAGTTCTTGAAAACATCAAGGTTGCTGCACTTACTGTAAACCCTTATGCTCCGGCTGGCTATTCATTCGAACATGAGACTCTTCTAAAAGAGATGCGAAATGCGATGGAAGACATACCGGTCATTGATGTAAAAATGGGAGGGGAATTCTGTGAGACTATCTAATGTTAAGACTCGAAGTGAAACCGGCCTTGACCATATCATGCACAGCATAAATGTGATGACGCCATTCGGAAAGACCCGAATGAAAGAGATGTTGCCGTTTATGCCGGGGGAAGAAGAGCGTCTGAATGAAGAATTTCGGAAGCTGGAAGAATTGCTGAGCTTAGCAGAAAAAAATCCGCAGACAGTAGATCTGCTGATCGAACTCTTCATGGATATGAAGGATATCGGATTTACCATCGACAGAAGCAAAAACAATGCGCTTACCGTAGTGGAGCTGTTTGAAATCAAAAGCCTGCTTCTTAAGATGAAAAAATTGACAGAAGTCCTGGAAGCCACAGGGATGAACTTGTCGGAAGAATTTATTCTGATCGATACGCTTGAACTTCTGGATATTCTGGATCCAAGAAAAGACCGATTGAATACATTCTATATTTACGATGAATTCTCCGAAGAACTGGCGAATTTCAGAAAACGAAAAAGAGAACTTGAGCTGAATGTAAGGAGAGAACAAAAAGTTATCAAGCAGAAGGTGGAAGCTCAATACGGTATCTCCCTGACGCCGAAATTTGATTATGTGGTATCAAAGTCGAACAAGGAGCTGGTTAAGATCATCAAAGAGATCCCTGAACTTACTGCTGATGATGAAGATTACTTATCCGTTACATTTACGCTGAAAAACACCGATGAAACCGATTTGTTGATCAAAGAGATGGATGACCTGAATGAAAAGATGGAGGATGAGGAACTGAAGATCCGCGAAACTCTATCTGAAGAAATATTCCGTTTCAGTGAAATACTTATCAAGAATTGCGTGAAAATAGGGGAATTGGATTTCACCCTTTCAAAAGCAATCTATGCAAAGCAGCATCAATGTGTAAAGCCTGAAATTGTCACAGAGCATGTGGTTGAAATAGAAGATGGAAGACATCTTGTCGTAGAAGAAATATTGATTGCAAAGAATAAGCAGTATTGTCCTGTCAGCATCAGGCTGAAGGACGGGGTGACCTGTATCACGGGTGCTAATATGGGAGGAAAAACTGTTTCCCTTAAATTAGTAGGCCTTGTTGCTATGTTAACGCAGTATGGTTTCTTTGTTCCATGTAAAACAGCAAAAGTCGGGCTTTCCAACTACATCCATATTTTGATCGGAGACAGCCAATCCGTACAGCGCGGACTCTCCAGCTTTGGCGGTGAAATGGAGGAACTCAAAGAGATCCTTGACCAGAGCCGGGAAAGATCACTGCTTCTGATTGATGAGATTGCCAGCGGAACCAATCCGGTAGAGGGCTTGGCCCTTACCAAGAGCCTGGTGACATATCTGAAGATCAGACCATATATCAGTCTTATCACAACACATTTTGACAGTGTTACGGTAGGAGAGAGTATCAGGAATATGCAGGTTATGGGGCTTGCCCATGCGGATTTTCTCAAGCTGGAACGAGAGATCAAGTATGCCAACCGAAAAGAGCGGATCGAAGTCATCCAAAAATATATGGACTACAGGCTTTATTCGGCGGAAAACGGTGAAGAAATACCGAAGGATGCGTTAAACATAGCAAAAATGCTTGGAATATATGATGAAATTATAGAGAACGCAAAAATTATTTTAGAATCTTAATACTTTGGCAAAATCTGATAAATTGATGAAGAAAGAAGGAAAAAGGATGAAGAGTAAGTTAAATCTGGATCCAAAGGTAATCGACAGCGCAAGATCCTGTGCTGCAAGAATTGCTGAAAGTATGCAGACCTTTATTGACAGACACACCACAGTAAGCACGGAAAGAACTGTTCTGAGACTTCTGGGAGTTGACGGAGTTGACGATGTGGACACTCCGCTTCCAAATGTAGTAATTGACGCGATCCAGGGTGGCGGCGGACTACCTAGAGGAGTTGCATATTGGATCGGAAATGCAATGATCCAGACGGGTTTGACTCCACAGCAGATCGCAGATAAAATGTCTGCAGGTGAGCTTGATATCATGAAGCTGCCAATGGCAACCAAAGAAGAAGCAGAAGCAAAGATTCTTCCGGTTGTTATGGAAGCTATGGAAAAGATCAAAGCTCAGACTGAGAAGAGAAACAACTACCTTGCAACGATCGGTGAAGGCAAACAGCCTTACCTCTATGTAATCGTAGCAACAGGAAATATTTATGAAGATGTGATCCAGGCACAGGCTGCTGCAAAACAGGGCGCTGATATCATCGCTGTTATCAGAACCACTGCACAAAGCTTGCTGGACTATGTTCCTTACGGACCTACAACAGAAGGTTTCGGCGGAACCTATGCTACTCAGGAAAACTTCAGACTTATGAGAAAAGCTTTGGATGAAGTTGGCGAAGAAGTAGGAAGATATATCAGATTATGTAACTACAGCTCTGGCCTTTGCATGCCTGAAATCGCTGCAATGGGCGCAATCGAAAGATTGGATGTAATGCTGAACGACGCGCTTTACGGAATCCTGTTCCGTGACATTAATATGCAGAGAACCCTGGTTGACCAGTATTTCTCAAGAGTCATCATCGGCTATTGCGGAATCATCTTCAATTCAGGAGAAGACAACTACCTCACAACTGCCGATGCTTATGAAGAAGCACATACTGTACTTGCTTCCCAGTTTATTAATGAGCAGTTTGCGGTTCTTGCAAAGATCAAAGAAGAGCAGATGGGTCTTGGCCATGCATTTGAAATGGATCCTGACATCGAAAACGGATCCTTTATGAATTGTCACAGGCAATCATGGCAAGAGAAATCTTCCCTAAGGCTCCACTGAAATACATGCCTCCAACAAAGTATATGACAGGAAACATCTTCAAGGGTCATATCCAGGATGCATTATTCAATATGATCGCGGTATGGTCCGGACAGTCTCTGCAGCTTCTCGGAATGCTGACAGAAGCGATCCACACGCCACATCTGCAGGACAGAATGCTTTCCATCGAAAACGCAAAATATATCTTCAATAATGCAAGAGCAATCGGTGAAGAAGTAGAATACAAACAAGATGGTATCATGCAGAAGAGAGCACAGTATGTTCTGTCAGAAGCCGACAAATTGCTTCATGAGATCGAAAAGGAAAGCCTCTTCTCCACAATCGAAAAAGGTAAGTTCGGTGGCGTAAAACGTCCGAGAGACGGCGGAAAAGGACTTGCCGGTGTATGCGTAAAAGATGAAAGCTATTTCAATCCATTCATTTCATTGATGCTGGGAGGTGCAAAATAATGACTTGTGCTTGTAATACTACAACAGCAACTTCAACAGTTGATTTAACAAAAGTTAAGCCTTACGGCGATACCATGAATGATGGTATGACGCAGCTCAGCTTTACCCTTCCTATTCCTTACGGTGAAGAAGCAAATGAAGCGGCAAAAATATTAGTTAAGAAAATGGGCCTTGACGAGCCTGCAGTAGTTTTTTCCAAAGACCTTGGAATCGGATATACTTACTTTGTAATGTATGGAAAATGTCAGCATACTGTTGACTATACTACAATAAAGGTTACTAAGGTGGAAGGCGAAGTGATGGATCGTCTGGAATGTGAAAGCTACATTACAGAGAACATCAAGAGAGACGTTGTGATCGTTGGCGCCTGCTCCGGTACGGACGCTCATACTGTAGGTATCGATGCCATCATGAACATGAAGGGCTTCCACGGCCACTATGGTCTGGAAAGATATCATGGAATCGAAGCCATCAACATGGGCAGTCAGGTTCCAAATGAAGTACTGATCGCGAAAGCGATTGAAGAAAATGCGGATGCCATCCTGGTATCCCAGATCGTTACTCAGAAAGACGTTCATATAGCTAACATGACAAATCTTGTTGAGCTTATGGAAGCTGAAGGAATCAGAGACAAGATGATTCTTGTCTGCGGAGGTCCTAGAATTTCTCATGAGCTTGCTCAGGAACTTGGTTTTGATGCAGGTTTCGGAGCTCACTCCTATGCAGAAGACGTTGCTTCCTTTGTACTGACAGAGATCGTAAAAAGAAAGCTGGTATAAGGAGGATATAATATGATTAATAAAATCAAGACTGTAAAAGAAGCCATAGCAGATATTCATGATGGTGCATCTATCATGGTAGGAGGTTTTATGGCCTGTGGCACACCTGAGATCCTCATTGACGCACTTGTGGAGAAAAATGTAAGGAATCTCACCATTATCTGCAATGATGCTGGTGTACCCGGAAGAGGAGTTGGAAAGCTTCTTTCCAACGGACAGATCAAGACACTGATTGCATCCCATGTTGGACTCAACCCTGAAGTAGCACAAAGAATGAACACCAATGTGGTAGAAGACAAACTGGAATGCATTCTGATCCCTCAGGGAACTCTTGCAGAAAGAATCAGAGCAGGCGGCGCCGGACTGGGTGGATTCCTGACTCCGACCGGAGTTGGAACCATCATCGCGGAAGGCAAGCAGGTAGTCAATATAGACGGAAGAGACTATCTTCTGGAGAAACCGCTTAGAGCAGATTTTGCATTCCTGAGAGGTTCCGTTACAGATAAATTCGGCAACACCACATACAATGGAACTACCAGGAGTTTCAACCCAATGATGGCGACAGCAGCAGACTACGTAATCGTAGGCGCATGTGAAGTGGTTGAGATCGGTAAGATCGATCCAAATAACGTGGTAACCTCCGGAATCTTCGTGGATGCAATCGTAGGAGGTGAAAAACAATGGCAGATATAAAGGAAATCATAGCAGCAAGAGTTGCAAAGGAATTGAAAGACGGAGATGTGGTCAATCTTGGAATCGGCCTTCCTACAATGGTAGCAAACTTCCTTCCTGAAGGAGTAAGCATTGTTTTGCAATCAGAAAACGGAATCATGGGAATGGGTCCTGCGCCTGAATCAGGCAAAGAGGACGTAGACATAGTAAATGCCGGGGCACAATATGTAAGCGTAAATCCAGGAGCAATGTTCTTTGACAGTGCTACTTCTTTTGGAATCATCAGAGGCGGCCATGTTGACGCTACCATCCTGGGCGCATTGGAAGTTGACCAGCATGGAAACCTTGCAAACTGGATCGTACCAGGTAAAATGGTTCCTGGTATGGGCGGAGCAATGGACTTGGTAGTAGGTGCTAAAAAGGTTATCATCGCAATGCAGCACACACAGAAGGGCAAGCATAAGATCCTGAAAGAATGCAAACTGCCTTATACTGCTGTTGGTGTGGTTGATATGATCATCACCGAAATGGGTGTAATGGAAGTAACAAAGGATGGAATCGTTCTGACAGAGCTGCATCCTGACTTCACTGTTGAGCAGGTACAGGAAGCAACCGAAGCGGAACTGATCATCAGCCCAAATCTTAAACCAATGAAATAAGAATACTGACATTAATGACATAAACCCTTTAAAGGCGTGCCTGCGTAAGCAAGCGCGCCTTTCTCTTTTTTGCATCTATTTAAAAGCTTGCCTGATAAAGGTTACGAAACAATTCAAATCTTCCATGGTTGGGAACATGGCCCTGGCACTGTCTGTATTCCCGCCGCCTTTTCCATTCCAAACACCGGCATTGTCCTTTACGATCCGGCCGCAGTCGTCTTTCCCGGAGGATGAAAGGATCAGGGTCTTATCCGAAGGAGAAATCAATACAAACAGGTGATTCAATTCCTTTAATAGCTCTTTTGAGATCGATAAAAGATCATTCACCGAAAAATAGGGATATTCCTTGATAATGACAGGGAGCCGAGCCGAAGTATTCTTTTTGTCTTCGGAGTGTTCCTTGACGATTTCCTCAACGGAGCATGAGATAAATGCATTTTTTAGAATGTAAAGCTCCTGTCTGACAGACTTGTTTTTCTCTTCCTGTATTCTCATCTTATCCATCAGGCTTGTATCGTCCGAAGAGTATCTCAGATTCAAATCAGTGATGATCCGGTGCTTGCTTCGGTAGTCGAGAAAAGCTTCTTGTCCCGCTTTGAAATAAACCCGGGTCATTCCTTTGTTGTTTTCCAGCTTGAGAATCTTCAGAATACCGATCTGCCCCGATGTGTTTGGATGAGTTCCGCAGCAGGCAACACAGTCTGCCGGATTATCCTCGCTGCCCACGCAGACTATGGAGATATCCTCATCGATTACCAGCGCTTTACGCAGAGGAAGCTTCTCCGCTTCTTCCCTGTGAGCAAAGTACCTTGTCGTAACAGGTACGTTTGCCCAGATGACCTGATTGGTCAATAATTCGATTCGAAGGACATCCTCCCAGGAAATATCCTGCACATCGATATCGATGGTCATAAAGTCATCCCCCATATGGAAACCCCGGTTGACACCGCCGCATTCCTGAAAGAAGATCCCGGACAGGATATGTTCGCCACAGTGTCTTTGCATATGGTTGAATCGCCGTTCCCAATCCAGTTCGGAATGGACGCAGTCGCCAAGTTGAAAGAGAGGGGGAGTATCACAGGTCAATATATGATATACGATCCCATCATTTTCATAGACATCAGCCACCCGGATTCCGCCGATTATTCCCAAATCGCAAGGCTGCCCGCCACCCGTAGGAAAAAAGATTGTTTCGTCTAAAACCAGGACAACCGGATCATCGGCGGTGCCGCATCCGGAAATCGCAACGATCCTACTGTCGCACTCTTTTTGATATACATCTGACTGATAAAGCTTTTTAGTTATCATTGTAAACCTCTTTCTCATGCAAGACCATTTTTTACTGAGCAGCTATTAAGTTAGGATAATCGTTTGCTTTCCGTTCTAAAGACGGTGACAGAATGAGCTAATCATATCAAAATTGTGACTATTTTCGTTAAACTATCCTTCTAAACGTTTGGAAAACCTTTAAAATAAACTTATTTTCTACCGCAAAGTAATAATAAAATTATAGCACTTTTTAATATAGCGGGATATAATTAATTATATCAATACTAGCGCCAGCCCTTCTCACATATACATTTAGGGGAGGGATGGTCATGAGACGGAGAATTATTACACGAAGAATTATACGTTTGAAGTTAAAAAGGAAAATGGCTGTGGCAATTTTAATTACAGTCATAGCCATTGCCATTTATCCGGTTTATGATGAAATAATCACAAGTGTTCAAAAAATAACAGACGCAGATATTCTTTTTATCGACCCCGGCCACGGAGGAATTGACGGCGGAGCGGAAAGTGCAATGGGGGTTTCAGAAAAAAATATCAATTTAGCAATTGCGCTCCAGATTAAAGAATTTGCAGAGGCTGATGGCTGGAAGGTTGTTATGAGCAGAGAAGAGGACAAAGGTCTTTACGATAGGGAGAAGAGAGCGATCAGAAGTCTTAAAACACAGGATATTCTGGCAAGAAAGGAAATGATCCAAAAGACGAAACCACTTGTTGCAGTCAGTATTCATTTAAACAGCTTTAAACAGGACAGGAGCGTAAGAGGAGCCCAGACTTTTTATCCTCAGGGAAACGTTGACAAACTTATTCAGGATGAGAGCAAAAAGCTTGCCGAGATCATACAGGAACAGCTGATTACAGATATGGCGGACGGAACGGATCGTATTGCACTGGGGAAAAGAGACCTTTTGCTTTTCAAAATCCGATTGCACCGATTGTTGTCGTTGAGTGCGGATTCCTGTCGAATTCCGAGGAAGCAAAGCTTTTGGAGAAACGGGATTATCAGAAAAAACTTGCGCAATCGATTTATCGAGGAATCTTGAAATATACCGGAAAAGAAAAGAAAGAATTTATACAGTCAATTGATAGCCGGGGTTAGGGTTTTGGTTTTATATAAAGATTCCCATCTTGTGGATAACTTTTACACTGAAAGTTGTATTGACAAGCTGAAATGTTGGAATTCAAACGTTTTGACATTTAAATGTTATCCACAAGCACCCTTGGATAACTTTGTATACAATGTTTGAAAATACTGTGGAAAAATATCGAAAGCTCATATTTATACCCGTTTGCACTTGTTGATAACATGAACGATAAAATAATTATAGGTTAACATAATATTACGAAAGGATAAGTACCATGTTAAAAGAAAAAATTTTTTATAAAGAAGGATTACCGGTTAATGTAATAACCGCAAATATTACAGAATTCCCGATCCACTTTCACGACGATATCGAAGTGGTATATGTACTTGAGGGAACGATAGGAATGAAAAACGGTTACTACAACTACACGTTAAAACAAGGAGATATTTTCATACTGAACGATAGGGAAATGCATAGCTTTTATACGACCGGTCAGCCGAACATGGTGATGATGCTTCAATTAGATATTGTCTTTTTCTCAAAGTATTATGGTAATTTAAGAAATAGCTTTTTTGTAACGGATATGAAGGATTCCGACGATGATGGCCTGGAAGCGCTGAGAGGTATTTTGGCGCGAATAATGATGGAGGTTCTGGAAAAGGGTTACGGATATGAGTACAAAGTGATCGAAAGCACGCATAATCTGATTGCAAACCTGCTCGCGAATTTCCAGTACTTTGCCATGGAGGACGGAAAATTTGTAAATGAAGTGAAGAATATTGGAAACAAGGTGCTTGCCGGACGGTTGAACAGGATCACCGATTATATGTACGAAAACTATACCAGAAGGCTTACGCTGAATGAAATCGCGGATCTGGAGCATTTAAGCATCTATTATCTTTCCCATGTGATCAAGGAGGCTACCGGCCTGAGTTTTCAGGAACTGCTTAGTTTCATCCGCGTTGAGGAATCGGAGAAACTGCTGCTCGGCACTAAAAAGAAAATAGGAGTGATTTCAGAGGAGACCGGTTTCTCTGCCATCCGATACTATATAAAATATTTCACAAAATGGTTTGGCATGCATCCGTTAGAATATCGTGAAAAGTATACCGGAAAAGTTAGCAGCAGAGAGATTTCTGCTCAGTATACCCTCTCAAGACCGGATGATATCCTGAAGGCGATCAAACATCAATCCAAGGATGTCTTTGTTTCCTATGACAAGGAAAAGGGACCGGCGCTGACGATCGTCAATTTTGATTTGGACGAGCCGATGAACCATTCAAAGGCATTGCACTATAATGGAATAGAAACATTCTTTAATAACAGCAATATGATGCCGGCAGCTTTTGCTTTTAAAATGCTCTCTGCTTTAGGCGAGCATATCATAGCAGCAGGAGAAAACTATATTATATCCAGACCTCACCGGGGGAGCCAAGAGAAAGAAGCATTCAGTATCCTTGTTTATAATAATAATGAGACATTAAAAAGCTTGGTTGAAAAAACTAAAACGCTCGAGGAAACGCTGGAAAGGCTTAAGGAATTCGACGAAAGGTCGGAGATTCTGATTACGATATCGGGAATGGCCGGCGAGTATAAGTTAAGCCGATATAAATTTTCAAAGGAAACGATCATGATGAGCTATCATGTCAAGTTGGCAAATCTTCATACCTTGCCAAAAAGAGAAAAGCTGACCAGCAGATGGGCGACAACTCCTACCGTGGATTTTTCAACAGTGACTGCTGTGGATACCCTGAGCATACACTCAAATCTGGTGGGGTTCAGTGCAGAATTGATCCTGATTGACAAGACAAATAACTAACTTGTGGTTTTTACTCAGTTTAATAAGGTAAAAGAGCAAACCAGTACTTTTTTTGAGCAAACACATAATTGAATATTCTGACTTCGTTTGATAACATAAAGCTAGAAAATCACTAGAACGTTAGACATTAACAAAGACATAATTCAATCAAAGCGGAGGTAGAATATGAAACTTTTAATTATTGGAGCCGGCGGTGTCGGAACATCAGCCGCTATGATAATCAAACGAGCTGGAAAAGAAGGCGAATGGGCTGAAAAGGTTGTTATATCAGATTATAACTTTGCAAGAGCTGAAGAAGTCGCAAAACTTTGTGGAAACGGTCGTTTTGTAGCTGAAAAAATCAATGCAAAGGATTCGGCAAACATTAAGGAAGTTATTAAAAAGCACGGAATTACTTTCATAATGAATGCAGTTGAACCTGATTTTAATGAAAACATCTTTGACACTTGTCTGGAAGCCGGAGTTGGTTACCTTGACTGTGCAATGACGCTTTCCAAGAGACATCCGGAAAAGCCATATGAATTGGCGCACATAAAGCTGGGTGATTACCAATTTGAAAGACATGGAGCCTGGGAGAAAGCGGGAAACATGGCTATCGTAGGTTCAGGAGTAGAACCTGGAATGGCTGACGTATTTGCAAAGTATGCAGCAAAGCATCTGTTTGATACCATTGATCAGGTGAATGTAAGAGACGGAGACAACTATGTAATCCCAGGATATGAGGGAGTTGCATTTGGATTCTCTGTATGGACGACAATAGAAGAATGCCTGAACCCTCCGGTAATCTGGGAAAAGGGTAAAGGCTGGTTCTGTACTGAAAATTTCTCAGAACCTGAAATCTTCAATTTCCCTGGTGGGATCGGCGATGTTGAGGTAATTAATGTAGAACATGAAGAGGTTATGCTTGTTCCCAGAGTAATCGACTGCAACAGAGTAACCTTTAAGTATGGTGTGCCAAGAGATATGAGAGCACTTCTCAAAGATCTGGAAGCTTGCGGAATGGATAGCGCAACGAAAATGATCAAGGTTGGAGACAGTGAAATTACACCAAGAGACTTCTTGGTAAAGGTTGTTCCTAGCCCGGCTGAATCATCGGCGACTATGATTGGAAAAGGCTGTGCCGGAACTTGGGTAACAGGAACAAAGGACGGAAAGAGAAGATCTGTTTATCTGTACCAGGTTGCCGACAATCAGGAATGCCTTAAAAAATATACAACGAACTCCGTTGTAGCGCAGACTGCGGTAAGTCCGGTTATCATGATGGAATTGATTGCAAAAGGGATTTGGAATCTGAAGGGCGTTCATGGGCCTGAATCCTTTGATCCGGATCCATTTATTGAGAGATTGGCAAAATATGAATTCCCGGCAGGAATCAGAGAAATGGATTCCGAATATTCAGATGCCCTCAATGAAAAGAAACTTCTGGACTCTCTGAAATAATACATATCATGCCTTTATTCTCACAGTAGCATATAAATAGAAAAGTGCCATAGGGTGGTTCCTCCAAATATTTGATTATAGTTTATTCGGATAAGCATCAAACTATAACCCGCCTGGGCACTTTTCTATTTCTCAAAAATATCTTTGGCTTTTGCCATGATCTCAGAAATAGGCAGATGCTGCGGACAATGACCTTCACAGGCCTTACAGGCCGTACAGACTGACGGTCTTTTGATTGGAGCGATCCATGTTCTGAAATCTGCCATGATCTTTTCGTTTCCCTCATAGAGATGCCAATCGTTATAAAAGCCTATTACTGAAGGGATCTCTATTTTTGAAGGACATGGCATGCAATATTTGCAGGCGGTGCAGGAGTATTGAATCAGCTTGTTATATTCATCTGCAACACTTTTTATCAATTCCTGTTCTTTTTTGGTCAGGCTGTTTGGAACAGCATCACTCAGGATGCGGACATTCTCCTCCACCTGTTCCATGGAAGCCATTCCGCTCAGGATGGTCAGAACTTCCGGAAAGTCTGCAACCCATCGGAGAGCCCATTCCGCAGGAGTTCTTTTCACCGGTGCCTTATCCCAGAATTCCTTGATGCTTCGAGGCAGAATATCGGTGAGCTTCCCACCCTTTAACGGTTCCATAATAACAACCGGAATATTTTTGGATGCTGCATATTTCAGACCTTCCACACCAGCCTGAAAACCTGCGTCCATATAGTTGAGCTGTATCTGGCAAAAGTCCCAAGGATATTCATCGATCACTTCCTTGAATATGTTAAGCTGATCATGGAAAGAAAAACCGATATGCTTGATCCTTCCTTTGGCTCTTTGCTTTTCCAGATATTCCATGGTATGAAATTTTTTCGCCCTATTCCAGATCGGTCCGGTGATATTGTGCACGAGGTACATGTCAATACAATCCACATCCAATCTTTTGAACTGATCTTCAAATATTCTTGCAACATCTTTTTCCGACTTTGCCATCCATACCGGCATCTTGTCAGCTAGCAATACTTTTTCACGATAGCCATCCTTCAAGGCTTTTCCTACCACGACTTCGCTTTTCCCATTGTGGTACATATAGGCTGTGTCGACATAATTGATCCCGCAGTCGACCGCGGCGCGGATCATTTTAATTGCCTCGGGTTCATTGATCTGATCGAATTCACCGTTTACAACGGGTAGCCTCATTGTCCCAAAACCAAGAAGCGAAATTTTTTCGCCTGTCTTTGAAAAAGTTCTGTAGTTCATTTATCTGCACCTGCCTTATTGTTATAGTAGAAATACCATGGTATTTCGTTATGACATTTCATATTTTATTTTACCATATTATCAGGAAAATAAGATATAATAAAGTAAATTCTTATATGAATCCGAAATAGGCTAAAGGAGTGAAAAAATGAGAAGAAAAGACAGAGAAATAACCAATAAAAAGGAAATAGAAGATGTTTTAAAGAAGGCTTTTGTCTGCCACCTCGGCTTGGCCGACGGAGATCAGCCTTATGTGGTTCCTATGAACTTTGCTTATGAGGATGGGCATATCTATCTGCACTGTGCCTCGGAAGGAAGAAAGCTGGACTTGATAAAGAAGAACAATAAAGTCTGCTTTGAAGTCGAATGGTTCAATCCTGAAGTCATTAAGAACGGCGACCAGCCTTGCGATTGGGGAACGGCATTCCGCAGCGTCATCGGTTCCGGAACAGCAGCGTTGCTTGAGACTTCCGAGGAAAAGTGCAGAGGACTCACCGTTATATTAAAAAGATTTGACGACAGAAACTTTACTTTTCCTGAAGAAATGATGAAGCAGACGGCAGTAATCGATATCACGATATCAGAAATGACAGGAAAGTCTGCAAATGATTAATCAGAAACTGGATGAATTCCTGGAAAAGGCGCTGGTAAATTATGATCTGCCGGGGCTTGCGGCCGGAGTGAGCATCGGGGAGAATAGCAGAAGTGAACATGCGGGACTTCGACATCTCGGAGCTAAGGGGTATCAGGATCTGGCAGAAAGGAAGGCATTAAAGCCGGAACACATCTTTCATATGGCTTCCGTTACAAAGCTTTTCGTCGGTACTTCGATTATGAAGCTTGCAGAACAGGGTAAAATTGATACGGAAGGACACCTGACGGATTATCTGCCCTGGTTTTTCATGGCGGATGAGAGATACCGGCAAATAACGATCCGCCAATTGCTCAGCCATACCTCCGGGATGCCCGATGTGGAGGATTATCATTGGGACAGACCGGAAACGGACGACTATGCTCTGGAACGATATGTCAGATCGAAGGAAGTGGCTGAGGCTCATTTGCTTTGGGACCCGGCAGAAGGGCGTTTTGCCTACAGCAACATCGGATATGAGATCCTGGGAGTAGTGATTGCTGCCGTATCGGGAATACCCTTTGAAGCGTACGTTCAAAAGAATATTTTTGAACCGTTGGGAATGGACGACAGCACACTCCTTACCTTTGAAAGAGGGATTTATGAAAAGTACAGTCCTGGTTCAGTGGATCTCTGCACACCGCATGAAAAAAATAACGCGAAGGAAATCGTAAAAACTGAACACTTTCCGTATAACCGGGCACATGGACCAAGTTCGACTCTGACCTCCAATATCATCGATATTGAAAAGTGGGGAACGGCACATCTCGAAAAGAGGATTATGAAACCGGAAACCTATGAAGAGGTATGGGCGGAGCAGGCTCTCGTCCCAAACAACGGAGAGCATATTTGTCTGAGCTGGTTTAAGCGGGAGCAAAACGGATATACCCTGTATGGTCATGAAGGAACCGATGACGGCTTCCGTGCCAGCTTCTGGATCTGCCCGGAACTGGAGTTGTCAATCATAATCTGTTCAAATATTTCCAATGCTCCTGTAAAAAAAATAAGCAAGCAAATTTTTGATCTGCTTACTTAGGTGATATCTATTCAAATGTATTCAGAAAATCCAGAAAATCTGTAAAGTCATCAAAGTCGCTCTGGATAAATTCATAAAGAATCGGTTCTTTAAACTCATATTTCGAGGTTGGTACAATACAAGTACCTACTTCGCTTTTGTTCAAACTCTTTTCGATTTCCCGGATCTCAGCCAGGCTATACGCCGCTATGATCAGCTGTCCAAAGTCCGTTGCATAATAGAGCCCGTGAATATCCTCATTGAGCCGGAATACCTTGCGATTTACATGGTTGTTATCCTTATTGAATTCTAAATAAAGCCTTCCGTTGTCATGTACCGTCTGCATACAGTTTGTGGATATTGGTGTAAACTTCTGGGTGAATTCCTCATTTTCGGCCAATATCTCATAGACGGTGATGAATTCCGGATGATTCAGCATCATGGCAGCCTCGGCAGAAGTCACAGTAAATGAAGAACGCTTCCGGATGCTTGCAACCTTTAGATTCTCGACCGTTATTTCGGAAACGATCAGCATGTATTTCCCGTCAAATTCAATCAAGGATTCGCAAAGATAAGAACTGCCTTCCTCGTCAAAATATTCTTCGATCGAATTTTTACAAAGGGTCGCTCCTGCTTCCTCTGCGAGAGAATCATAAGGCAGATCGACATTTGTAAGGTAAGCTGCTGCCTCAAAATCCCTGCCATAGGTACGCATCAGAAAATAATTGATCAAATGGTAATCGGATAGGATCGGAGTACATAATTTATCGATGAAATTCAGATTTTCTTCTTCCGTTAAGGTAACAGGCACAGCCAGAAGAAATTCATATTCATTTTTCTGATCGGGGAAAGGAAGAGAAAGCCTTTCATTCATTGCAATATACTGTTGGATCAGATATTTTGCCTCCTTTTCCGTAACATTTACCTTGTTTCCTCCCAAACCGCCGATTAAAGCCTGTTCAATCATCGCCAGTGCTTCCGAGTCGCTGCCCATTAGGCTTTTGTAGGTTTCGAAGCCATATTCCTCAGCATCAAAATAAAAGTATTGATGAAATTCGGAAATAAAATCGGAACTGTAAAGCTCCCAATGAATGTATAATCCTACGACACCCATTAAACGGGTGTCAGTAATAAATGCAGATATAAATTTGCGATCGGCATAGTTTACTGCGTTCGCAGCGCCTCCCTTAATGACCTTGAATTTTCGTTCTGCCAATATTAAGTCCTCCTCAAATCCCTAAAATTCCCTTTGCATAATAAAGTATACCCATTGACATTTAAAAAATCAAGGAATATAATGTATTCTATTGAAAACTAAATAGACCTTATCAAGAGAGGCTGAGGGAATAGGCCCTGCGAAGCCCAGCAACCTAGGTATCTTTAAAAAGATAGAAAAGGTGCTAAATCCTACGGAATTTAATTCTGAAAGATGAGGAAGGAATATAAATATTAACCTCTTCTTCGAAGAGGCTTTTTATTTATTTGTTTAGGGCAAATTAATCTAAGGAAAACGAAGGCTGAAACCAAGGAGGAAAAAATGAAAAGACTATTTACTTCAGAATCAGTAACGGAAGGACATCCGGATAAAATATGCGATCAGATTTCAGATGCGATCCTAGATGCTATTTTTGAAAATGATCCAAGGGGAAGAGTTGCGGCAGAAACAACAGTAACGACAGGACTTGCACTGGTGGTCGGCGAAATCACAACAAACTGCTATATAGATATCCCAAGCATTATCAGACAGGTAATCTGCGATATTGGTTATACAAAAAGCGAATATGGTTATGACGGAAACACCTGCGCGGTCATGACAGCGATCCATGAACAGTCTGGAGACATTGCCATGGGTGTGGACAGCGCTCTTGAATATAAGGAAGGTACTTCTGATTTTTGCGGCGAGATCGGAGCTGGGGACCAGGGAATCATGTTCGGCTTTGCCTGCAATGAAACACCTGAGTTGATGCCGATGCCGATTTCTTTAGCACATAAATTGGCAAAACAGCTCAGTGATGTCAGAAAGTCAGGGAAGTTGGCGTATCTGAGGCCGGATGGCAAGACACAGGTAACGGTCGAGTATGATGACGATAAAGTGGTAAGAGTCGACACTGTTTTGGTTTCTACTCAGCATGATCCTGATGTAAGCCAGGAGCAGATCAAGAAGGATATTATTGAATATGTTATTAAACCAATCGTTCCATCCAATTTGTTAGATGCAGAAACAAAATATTATGTAAATCCTACCGGAAGGTTTGTTATCGGCGGGCCAAACGGGGACTCCGGACTGACCGGAAGAAAAATCATCGTAGATACTTACGGCGGCTATGCAAGACACGGCGGCGGCGCTTTCTCCGGCAAGGATCCGACAAAGGTTGACCGTTCCGCAGCTTATGCCGCAAGATATGCAGCGAAAAATATCGTAGCAGCCGGGCTGGCAGACAAATGTGAAATCGAGCTTGCTTATGCGATCGGTATCGCGCGTCCTGTGTCAGTTCTGGTAGAAACCTTCGGAACCGCAAAGATTCCAGAAGAAAAAATCGCAGAACTGGTTAAGAAAAACTTCGATTTAAGACCGGCAGCTATCATTGAACAATTGAATTTAAGAAGACCAATTTACCGCCAGGTTGCAGCTTATGGTCATTTTGGAAGAACAGACATAGATCTTCCTTGGGAAAAGACCGATAAAGCTGATATCCTGAGGCAAGAGGCGCAAAACATATAGGAGAGAAATATTATGTTAGTAACCTTGCAATAAAATTGGTGCAAATGCAAAGGTGAAAGGAATGATAAGAATATGGGAATTAAGGTGGCTAAATTCGGCGGCTCCTCAGTATCTGATGCAATTCAGTTGGCAAAGGTCAAAAAGATTGTGGAGTCGGATTCCGACAGAAGGTATGTGGTAGTTTCCGCACCGGGAAAGAGATTTAATGAAGATAATAAAATAACAGACTTGTTGTACTTATGCAAAGCACATATCGATCATAACGTACCGTACGATCAGGTATTTCAGGTGATTTGTGACAGATATAAAGCAATCGAGTTCAATCTGGGTGTGGATGTCGGCATTCAGAAGCATTTCGACGAGATCAACGAAAACCTGAAAAAGGGAGCGTCGGAAGATTACATCGCAAGCAGAGGAGAATATCTGAACGCAATACTGACTGCAGCCTATCTTGGATATGATTTTGTGGACACCGCCAGTCTGATACTGTTTGATGAAAAAGGAAGATTCCAGAACGGAAAGACAGATGAAGCTTTGAGAGCGGAACTTACGAAACATGAGCGGGCAGTTCTTCCCGGCTTCTACGGAACCTATCCGGACGGCAGAATCAAAACCTTCTCAAGAGGCGGATCCGATATCACCGGTTCGCTTGTGGCCAGGGCGGTCGACGCAGATGTATATGAAAACTGGACGGATGTATCAGGATTTTTAATGGCGGACCCTAGGATTGTCAAGAATGCAAAACCGATCAGTACGATTTCCTACAAGGAGCTGCGAGAGCTTTCCTACATGGGAGCTTCCGTTCTGCACGAGGATGCGATTTATCCTGTCAGAGCGGCTGATATTCCGATCAATATAAGAAACACAAATGAACAGGATGATCCGGGCACTACGATAACGGCAGAAGCAAACACTTCTCCTGACTCAATTATTACCGGCATTGCAGGAAACAGGGACTTTACCGTAATCGCGATCTATAAGAACATGATGAGTTCTGAGCGGGGATTTATAAAAAAGATTTTAGAGATTCTGGAAGATTATGAAGTGCCTCTCGAACATATCCCGAGCGGAATCGATACGATCTCAGTCGTTGTTTCCAATAAAAAGCTTGATGGCAAGCTGGATGATATTCTGGAAGAATTTCAGAGAAAGCTTCAGCCTGACACCATGGATGTTTTTGAAGATATGGCTTTGATCGCGACCGTAGGAAGCGGAATGGCAAAACGGCGCGGTGTATCCGCAAAACTGTTCGGAGCATTATCCGATGCCGGTGTCAATGTTAGAATGATCGACCAGGGTTCCAGTGAAATGAACATCATAGTAGGTGTGGAGAACAAGGACTTTAACACTGCGATCAAGGCGATTTATGAGACATTTGTAGAAAATTAATGATAAATCCTGCACATAATTTTTAGGCTGTCAATACAAATTGGCAGCCTTTTGTCTCTAGTAAACTTATGCAGCATCTCTTTCTAATTATAGGCATTTTGATTTTTTTGAAACGCTGTGATATAATATAATTTCGGAAACAAGCAAGCATAAATATGCAATTAAATATAGAGAAAGGAACGAACAAACAAAATGGGTTTATTGGAAAAAATCTTTGGAGATTTAAATATCAAAGAAGTAAAAAAGGTCGAAAAAATCGTTGATCAGGTAGAAGCACTGGATCAGCAAATACAGGGGCTGACCGATGCAGAGCTGAAAGCAAAAACGTCGGAATTCAAAGAAAGAATCGCGGCAGGAGAAACTCTGGATGATATTTTGCCGGAAGCATTTGCCGTATGCCGGGAGGCGTCCTGGAGAAGCCTTGGAATGAAGCACTTCAGAGTCCAGCTAATCGGCGGTGTCGTTCTTCATCAGGGAAGAATATCTGAAATGAAGACAGGCGAAGGTAAAACCCTCGTAGCTACCTTGGCTGCATACTTAAACGCTCTGGAAGGAAAGGGCGTCCATGTCATCACGGTAAATGATTACCTGGCAAAGCGTGATATGGAATGGATGGGGAAATTATATACCTTTCTTGGTCTGACTGTTGGCTGTGTCATTCACGGAATTACCAACGAAGAAAGAAAAGCTTCCTATCTTGCAGATATTACTTACGGAACGAACAACGAATTCGGCTTTGATTATCTCCGCGACAATATGGTGATCTACAAGGAGGACATGACGCAAAGAGAATTGAACTATGCGATCGTGGACGAAGTAGACAGTATCCTGATCGATGAAGCCAGAACTCCATTGATCATTTCAGGTGCCGGAGAAAAATCAACGGATTTGTATAACATAGCAGATAAGTTCATAAGCACATTCAGAATAGAAGAAGACTTCACCATGGAAGAAAAGGATAAAACTGTGTCCCTGACAGAAGATGGTGTTACGAAATGTGAGAAATACTTTAAAATAGAAAACTTTTCCGACCCTGAAAACATGGAAATCAACCATCACGTGCAGCAGGCGCTGAAAGCAAGAAACCTCATGAAACGCGATGTGGATTATATCGTAAAGGATGGGGAGATCGTTATCGTAGATGAATTCACCGGACGACTGATGTTCGGCAGAAGATACAGCGACGGACTGCATCAGGCGATCGAAGCAAAGGAAGGAATGAAGATAAGACAGGAATCCAAAACCCTTGCTACCATAACGCTGCAGAATTATTTCAGAATGTATCAGAAGCTTGCCGGAATGACAGGTACTGCGAGAACCGAGGAACAGGAATTCCGGGATATTTACAACATGGATGTCGTGGAGATCCCTACCAATCAGCCAATCGCGAGAGAGGACCTGGAGGATTCCATTTATGCAACAGAACATGGAAAATTCGAAGCGATAGCGGATCAGATCGAAGAACATCATGCGACAGGACAGCCTGTGCTGGTAGGTACGATCTCAATCGAACGCTCTGAAATTATCAGTTCGATACTAAAAAGACGAGGGATCAAGCATAGCGTATTAAATGCAAAGCAGCATGAGAAGGAAGCAGAAATTGTCGCAGAAGCCGGCAGACTTGAAGCAGTTACCATTGCTACCAATATGGCCGGACGTGGTACGGATATTATATTGGGCGGAAACCCTGATTTTGAAGCCAAACGTGAAATGCGAAGGAGAGGCCATGAGGAAAGTGTAATCTCCCATGCTTGCAGCTTTATCCCTTTAGAAGATCCGGAACTGATTGCGGCAAGAGAGGAATATCATGCATTGCTCGATCAATTCAAGGTGGAAAGAGCAGAGGAACAGCAAAAGGTCAAGGAGCTTGGCGGACTTCATATCATTGGTACGGAACGTCATGAATCACGAAGAATAGACAATCAGCTGAGAGGCCGTTCCGGACGTCAGGGAGATCCGGGCTCCACACAGTTTTATATTTCACTGGAAGACGAATTGATGCGTCTGTTTGGCGGTGAGAAGATTCAGGGGCTGGTCGGAAAATTGGGAATGAACGAAGACGAACCTCTTGAAGCGGGAATGCTGACTAAATCTATAGAGAATGCGCAGAAGAGAGTGGAAGGCAGAAACTTCTCCATTCGTAAATATGTCCTTCAGTATGATGATGTTATGAACAAGCAAAGGGAAATCATCTATAGCGAAAGACGCAGAGTTTTATACGGTGAGGATTTAAGAGAACATATCATGTCCATGATGGAGGAACTGATTGATGAAAACATTGATTTCTGCACTGCGGCATCTAAATATGCAGAAGAATGGGATTTAGCTGCTCTTGAAAATTCCCTACGCAAAGTTTGCGTAACCTTCCGTGGCCTCTCCTACACCGAAGATGATATTCAGAATCTTGACAAAGACACCTTGAAAGAGGATGTAATGAATCTTTTTGAAGAGGCATATGCTACGAAGGAAGCAGAAATCGGCGTTGAAAGAATGCGTGAACTGGAGAGAATGATCCTGATCAGAGTAGTTGACAACAAATGGATGGATCATATTGACGCAATGGATCAGCTGAGAAATGGTATCGGACTTCGCGCCCTGGGCCAGCAGGATCCGGCCCGTGCCTATGCTAATGAAGGGTTTGAAATGTTTGATCTGATGATCAAAAATATAAAGGAAGATACGGCGAAATTCTGCTTCAATGTAACTGTCCAGACTGATACAAAACGAAAGCAGATCATTGGAGTCGGCGAGAGCCATAAGGATGATTATGCCAATGATGGAGACGGTGGAGGAAACGGTTCGGGAGAGGTTCCCGGAGCCGCTAAAGTGCCGGAAAGGGAAAGAAAACAGGAAACGGTAAGAAAAGGCGTAACTGTCGGAAGAAATGATCCGTGTCCTTGCGGAAGCGGGAAAAAATATAAAAAGTGCTGCGGAGCGAACTTAGAATAGGCAAATTGTGATTTGTTAAGCGCCTGCCAGGTATATTCTCTTTGGAACTCGGTCGCTTACAATAACATGCGGCTCCAACGGTTCCCTCGAGAACATACCGGCGCGGCGCTTTTAGAAAACAATAGCGCCATTCCCAAATCTTATTTAAAACAGCCATATTACATAGTTCACGAATATAAAAATACATAATAAACAATAAGGAGTTGATGAAATGGTCGAACTGGATCAGATCAAGTATGAGCTTCCTGAGATGGAGGCAAATCTAAAAGAATTGGGTGAGTCTCTTTGACTTCGCTGAACTATCTGAAAAACTGACCCATATCAATATGACTACAGAAGAGGATGGATTCTGGGATGATCATGAGAAAGCCCAGAAGCTGCTAAAAGTAAAGAAGATCATTGAAACAAAAATGAATGAATACCAAAGTCTTGAAAAAGAATTTGAGGATATTAGTGTGCTGATCGATCTTGCCGTCGAAGAGGAAGATCAGAGCATGGTACCGGAAATACAGAAGACATATGACGACTTCAAGAAAAAAATGGAGGAGCTAAGGATCAAGACGCTGCTCAACGGCGAATACGACAGTAATAATGCCATCATCTCCATCCATGCAGGCTCTGGCGGAACAGACGCTCAGGACTGGGCGGAAATGCTGCTCCGTATGTATACCAGATGGGCGGAATCGAAAAGGTATAAGGTCAGAATCCTGGATTATCAGGATGCCACAGAAGGCGGCATTAAAAGTGCGACACTTTTGATTGAAGGTGAAAATGCCTATGGATACCTGAAAAATGAGAAGGGAGTTCATCGTGTTGTAAGAATTTCTCCTTTTGATTCGTCTGGCAGAAGACATACTTCATTTTCATCCCTTGATGTAATACCGGAAATGGACGAAAATATTACGGTAGAAATTGATCCTGACGATATCAGGATTGATACCTTCCGGTCCAGCGGAGCCGGCGGACAGCACGTAAATAAAACAGATTCGGCGATCCGAATCACGCATATTCCTACCAATATCGTCGTGTCCTGCCAGAATGAAAGATCACAGCATCAAAACAAGGAAACAGCCATGAAAGTACTGATGGCAAAACTGATGAAGCTTGCCAAGGAGGAGCATAAGGCAAATCTGGATGAGCTGAAAGGCGATTACAGTCAGATTACCTGGGGAAGCCAGATCCGTTCCTACGTATTTCATCCTTATTCATTGGTCAAGGATCACAGGACCAATGCAGAGGTTGGTAATGTATATGCTGTTATGGACGGCGATCTTGATTATTTTATTAACGAGAAATTGAAACTAAGAGATGAATGATAAACAACCACAAGGAGAATTCATGAATATTATTGAGAAACTGGCGCAGGAATTTAAATTAAAGGGATCACAGGTTGAGAGCACGGTGAAGCTGATCGACGACGGGAATACGATTCCTTTTATCGCACGTTATCGAAAAGAGGTAACCGGTGCCCTTTCCGACGTAATTCTGCGTGAACTTGACGAACGTCTTGCTTATCTTCGCAATCTGGAACAGAGAAAAGAAGAAGTCATCCGAATCATAGAAGAGCAAGGCAAGCTTACGGAAGAATTGAAAGAAGAAATTCTCAAGGCAGAGGTGCTACAGAGAGTAGAGGATCTCTATAAGCCATTCAAGCAGAAGAAGTCAACCAGAGCTTCCAAGGCAAAGGAAAAAGGATTGGAACCTCTGGCATTGCTGATCTGGGCTCAGGAATTGGAAAGTGGAGCACCTCTGGAACTTGCTGCGTCATATATAAATGAGGAGAAAGGCGCTGCCACTGCCGAAGAAGCGCTGCAGGGGGCGATGGATATCATTGCGGAAATGATTGCAGATGATCCTGAACTGACGGCAATTGTCAGAGAAAGAACCCAGCGCGCCGGTTTGATCACTTCTGAGGCGACAGATCCTGCTGAAAGCACAGTCTATGATCTCTATTATGAATTTTCCGAAGGGATTTTTAAGATTCCTGATCATCGAGTCCTTGCCGTTAACCGTGGCGAGAACGAAAAGAAACTAAAGGTAAAAGTAGTTGCTCCTGTGGAAGAGATCCATCAGGATATCAGAGATTTTGTCATCACAAATGAAAAATCTATTTTTTTATCCTTACTGAATGAAGTCGTGGAGGATGCCTATAAAAGACTGATGGCACCTTCCATCGAAAGGGAAATGAGAAACCTTTTGACGGAACGGGCTGAGAAAGAAGCAGTGAAGGTATTTGCTAAGAATACGGAAAAACTTCTGATGGTCCCTCCTGTGAAAAATGCAAGAATCATCAGCATCGATCCCGGTTACAGAACGGGCTGCAAGGTTGCGGTTTTAAACGATACGGGCAAGCTTCTTGCTTATACGACCATTTATCCGACAGTACCGAAAAATGATGTAGCCGGTACAGAGAAAATCTTGTCGAAGCTGATCGAAAAGTACAATTCTAACGTGATTGTAATCGGAAACGGAACCGCATCCCGGGAAACAGAAGGAATTATCGTAAATTTCATAAAAAAATATAATCTAAATGTAAGCTACACAATAGTCAATGAAGCTGGGGCATCCGTTTATTCCGCATCGAAGGTTGCAACAGAGGAATATCCTGATCTGGATGTGACGACAAGAGGAGCGATGTCCATCGGCAGAAGACTGCAGGATCCGCTTGCAGAGCTTGTTAAGATATCCCCGAAACATATTGGTGTCGGACAATATCAGCATGATATTAACCAGAATCTTCTTGACAGCGCACTGACCAACGTAGTGGAAGACTGTGTAAACAGAGTCGGCGTCGATCTCAATACCGCATCTCCGTCGCTTCTTTCTTATATTGCCGGAATTAATGCGGGCATCGCAAAGAATATCGTCGCCTATCGTGAAGAAAACGGAAGCTTTCAGGATCGAAAGGAACTGAAAAAGGTCGCCAAGCTGGGTGAGAAAACCTTTAACCAATGTGCCGGATTCATGCGGATTTCAGATGGGAAAAATCCTCTTGATATCACTTCGGTCCATCCGGAGTCTTATGAAGCTGCTGAGTTAATGTTAAAAAAATTGGGCATAGATAAATCGGAAATTGCCAAGGGGGGATCAAAGCAGATCGAGGGCAAGATCTGCCAGATGTATCCTGTGGAAAAGAAACCGGCAAAGCCGCAAGGTTCCGGTCTGGCGGCACTGGCCGTGCTGCTGAATGATGAAGAAGATTCGAAGGCGAACTTGGGCAAGAGTATTGAAAAAATGGCCGCGGATATCGGAATTGGCGCAATGACGCTTACGGATATTGTCAGTGAGATCAAAAAACCGGCGAGAGATCCGCGTGAAGATGCTCCTGCGGTCATATTCAGAAACGATGTGCTGACGTTTGAAGATCTGAAAGTAGACATGGAACTGACGGGAACGGTCAGAAATGTTGTGGATTTCGGCGCTTTCGTGGACATCGGAGTAAAAAATGACGGACTGGTGCATATATCGCAGTTGAGCAATAAATATATCAAACATCCGATGGATGTGGTCAGCGTCGGCGATACGGTCAAGGTTAAAATACTAAGCATTGATTACGATAAACAAAAGGTTTCATTAACAATGAAGTTTTAATTCTTCTTCATTGGGGAAATAAGTGAGTTCTATGGGTATGTGCAAAATAAATTGCACATAAACCGATAAAATACAGGGCAAAATTGACACAAAAAGGAAACCAACAAATTTTATTATTGAAAGTAGATTGTTTTGTTCTAAAGAAAAGTTAAATCAAAATCAAGCGATTGCAGGTTTTATTGTGGTAAAACACGATAAACCTGTTTTTTATTTCTTAAAAAATCTGATTAAACAATAAAAAAGTCGTTGACAACGCCAAAGTTGAGTCGTACAATATTGATTGAGAAATGGAAAACGGCGTAAATATTAAGGAACAAATACACATATGCAATATTAATTAAGGCAAATGCTCAAATGCTGCAAATAAAGTATTGGAAACAGGCATGAAAATTAATTTGATGTGAAATAATTTCGGTATAATTAAGAATACTAAGCATTGATTACGATAACAAAAGGTTTCATTAACAATGAAGTTTTAATTACTTCTTCATTGGGGGAAATAAGTGAGTTCTATGGGTATGTGCAAAATAAATTGCACATAAACCGATAAAAATACAGGGCAAAAATTGACACAAAAAGGAAACCAACAAATTTTATTATTGAAAGTAGATTGTTTTGTTCTAAAGAAAAGTTAAATCAAAATCAAGCG
>Ga0183099_1000189_pt1 | contig 54238 bp, 48 predicted proteins | sample Biomet1_FD_127788 | JGI IMG/M metagenome (GOLD analysis project Ga0183099, IMG submission 127788) | Microbial communities from bioreactor (seeded with anoxic lake sediment) at LBNL, California, USA - Biofuel metagenome 1 | ecosystem: Engineered > Bioreactor > Anaerobic > Unclassified ... | reverse complement strand
TGATGAAAAAAGCCTATGCAAAAAGAGCTTTGATTTTAGCTATCAGCTGTTCTTTATGGAATGTATCGCTGGGATCTTGCGCGGCCTTATCGATTGATGAGGCGGTCGATATGGCAGCACAAAGAAATCCAGAAATAAAGATTGCGGTGAAGGGTGAAGAAAAGTCTTTAGCTGATCTCAATGCAGCAAAAGGAGCAAATGGGCTCAGTGTTTCAGCTACATCGGCACTTACAATCACAGATGGCGCAGCAAAAAGTTTTTCAAAAGATAATTCGAATGGGCTTTCAGTGACGTTGCCTCTATATACCGGGGGAGAAAACGAACTAGCAATTGAAAATAAAAATTTAGAATTGCTTTCAAGCCAGTTAAACAGTGCAAGGACGAGAGAAAACATCAAACTTAGCGTAATCAAGGCCTATTATGATGTTTTGGAAAACCAAAAGGAGGTTGAAGTAGACCAAGAATCTGTAAATAATTATCAATCCCATCTAGTCAATGTGCAGCAGCTTTATTCCGCTGGAAGTAAAGCTCGCGTTGAAGTTTTGCGATCAGAAGTAGAATTATCCGATGCAAAACAGACCTTGATCAAGGCGCAAAACGCATATGATATAGCACTCAGTACGCTTAAAAACATCATTAAGCTTGACCGTGATGAACCGTTGACGCTTACCGATGATTTTGTTTATGCGACCTTTGATAAAGCCTTAGTGGATTGTCTCGATTATGCTCGAAACAATCGAAAAGATTTGAAGCAAGCAGAGCTTACGGTTGATGAATCGGGAAAAAAGGTAAAGATTGCAAAAGCTGGATTTTTACCTTCGGTTGATCTGACTGGCGGTCTTGATTGGGATAATCAGCCTTTGCCAAATGACAAACACTATTCTTATAGTGCCGGAGTCAAGGCAACCTGGGATTTATTTGACAACAACGTGACGCAATCGAATATTGAGTCCGCTCAGGCTACGCTTGAAGAAGCTCAGCTGACTTTGATGAAAGACCAGGACGATGTCGACTTGGCAGTTCGTCAAGCATATCTTAACATGAAAGAGGCTGAGAAAAGATTTATTTCGACGCATGATGCCGTGCGTAAAGCCCAAGAAGATTATTTTATCGCCAATGAAAAGTATAAAGCCGGAGATGGATTAATGCTTGATATCATTGATGCACAACTGGCACTATCGACTGCGCAATTAAATTATATCAGTGCCCAATATGATTATGCTCGTTATAAAGCAACGGTAGAAAATGTAATGGGGATTGAAGATGGGGTGAAAGGATGAAAATAAATAAAAAAACTAAATGGACCGTGGTGATTCTTTTTATTGTGGCACTTTTAGGTGGAGGCTATTATTATTACTATCAAAATCAACAGAAGATAAAAAGTGCAGCGGCAATCGAAACCGCAGATGTTCAGCGCATATCGATGAAATCGGTTGTTTCGGCTACGGGTACAATTCGGCCGGTCGATGCGGTGGAAGTGAGTTCCAAGATTACAGCAAGAATCGAAACCGTTTTAGTCAAAGAAAATGATACGGTAAAATCCGGGCAGACGATAGCGACGCTTGATGGAAAAGAATTGCAAACAGAACAAGATCAAGCAGCTTATAAAGTATCAAATACAAAAGCTAAATACGATCGTGTGTCCTATTTGTATTCAATCGGGGCGTCTTCCCAGGAAGATTTTGAAGATGCACAGTATAATTATGATACCGCAAAAAGCAGCATGGAAGGCACACAGTCTAATTTAGATGAAACTGTCATACGCGCACCGATGGATGGTGTTGTCGTCGGCAAACCGCAAACTCCGGGAACGATGGCTGTGCAAGGGACGAGCAATCCGACCGTAATCATGAGAATTGCGGATTTATCACGTAAACAAATCATGGCAAAAGTAGATGAAACCGATATTGGTAAAATACAGATCGGGCAGATGGCGACCTTCACGGTCGATGCCTATACAGGTAAGACATTTACGGCTAAAGTGTCGAAAATTTCTCAAACGGATGTCGATAATACCTGGGATACATCTTCAACAACGACGACATCCTCGTCGTCTTCCTCATCGTCTTCAGCCAGCGTTATCTATTACTATGTGACGCTTGATATCGATGATGCCGATAATTTGCTCAAGCCGGCAATGACTGCGCGTGTAGAAATCAATACCGCAGAAAAAAATGATGCTTTGGCAGTGCCATTGGCAGCACTGAAAACCAATAATGATGGCTCTTATGTGGTTGTCGTCCATGAAGATGGCACAACTGAAAATCGATCGGTAAAGACGGGAATCTATAGCGATGAATACGTTGAAATCACTGATGGGCTGATGGAATCAGACAAGGTCTCGATTGCCTATACCGCATCGGCGAAAAAGACGACTAGCAGCAGCAATCAGCATCAAGGACCGCCGCCGATGTGAGAGAGGAAAGGATAATGTTATGACGATTCGTCTTGTCGGAATTAAAAAGATATATCAGATGGGAAATCAAGAAGTTGCAGCGCTGGCTGGTATCGATCTGCATATAAAAAAAGGTGAATTTGCCGCCTTGATGGGACCGTCTGGTTCGGGAAAGTCAACCTTGATGAATATATTGGGTTGTTTAGATAGGCCAAGCGAAGGCTCTTATAAGCTCGAGGGACAAGAAGTCGCGTATCTAAGCGATGATGAATTGGCGATTACGCGCAATAAAGAAATCGGCTTTGTCTTTCAGAACTTTAATTTGCTCTCCAGAATAAGCGCCTGGGAAAATGTGGCACTTCCCTTGGTCTATGCAGGCGTTGGCCGCAAAGAACGCATGGAAAGAGCAGCACAAATCCTCGAAGATGTCGGGCTTGGATCAAGGCGTAACCATCAGCCAAACGAGCTTTCTGGTGGACAAAGGCAAAGAGTTGCGATTGCCAGAGCTTTGGTCAATGATCCTCATATTATTATGGCGGATGAACCAACAGGAAACCTCGATACAAAATCCAGTGTTGAAATCATGGATATTTTTGCCAAGCTGCACGATGCCGGCAGAACAATCATATTGGTTACGCATGAACCTGATGTAGCCGCCTGTGCGAGCCGCCAGCTATTGATGCGTGACGGCATGATAACACGAGATGAAGGCAAGGGGGTCGTCATGGATGTTGTTTAACGAAAGCGTACGCATAGCGATTACGGCTTTATTTGCCAATAAGCTTCGATCCATACTGACGATGCTTGGCATCATCATCGGCGTCGGGGCGGTCATTGCGATGGTATCCATCGGGATGGGGGTACGCCAGCAGGTACAGACTTCAATTGCCAGTCTTGGCAGCAATATGCTGATTGTTTCACCGGGGTCAGCGTCTTCATCTGGCGGTATGCGAACAGCTGCTGGAACGAGCGTTAAGCTGAAACTAGGAGATTCCGATGCGATTAAGGCAAAAATTAAAAATATAGATTATGTATCACCAACAGTCAGTAATTCTTATCAAATCGTAAATGGCAATCAAAACTGGAATTCTACGGTGCAAGGTGTAACACCAGAATATATGGCAATCCGGTCGTTGATTGTCGGAACGGGGTCGTTTATCACAACGGATGATGTGAACTCGCGCAATCGTGTAGCTGTTATTGGGACGACGGTCGCCACAAATTTATTTGGTGCGGCAAATCCTATCGGGCAAAATATCCGCATCAATAATTCACCGTATAAAATCGTAGGCGTGCTTCAAAGCCAAGGGCAGTCTTCTGTCGGGCAGGATCAAGATGATGTCGTCATCATTCCTTTGACGACAGCGCAGGAACGTTTGCTGGGGATAACCTATATAAAGTCCATAAATATACAAGTAAGTGATGCCAATAAGATGGATCAAGTTCAAGAAGAAGTTGAGAATTTACTGCGGCAAAGACATCATATCAGTGGAGATAAAGAAGATGATTTTTCGGTGCGTAATTTGACGACTTTAATGAAGACCATGACCGATACGACGACGATGATCACCTTGCTTTTAGGCAGTATCGCAGCGATATCGCTTGTTGTCGGCGGCATTGGCATCATGAACATCATGATGGTGTCCGTTACCGAAAGAACGCGTGAAATCGGTATTCGCAAAGCTTTAGGTGCCACGTTCCAAAATATCATGATGCAATTTTTGATTGAGTCGATTGTCATTGGGGTAATTGGCGGTCTGATCGGGATTATTTTTGGCTGTGCAGCAGCGCAGGCAATTTCGGCTTTTGGCAATTTCAAAACAGTGATAACGGCAGCACCGATTTTATTATCGTTTTTCTTTTCGGTTGGAATAGGTTTGTTCTTTGGTATCTATCCGGCACGGAAAGCTGCGTTGCTCGATCCAATCGATGCTTTACGTTATGAATAAACACTGAAGGGCAAGCGCATATTAAAAAGGAAGATCAACCGCTGCATAACAGCGACGATCTTCCTTTTTTGTACTTATCGATGGTAAATCGACAAAGAAAAAACCGGCAGATGCCGGTTTTTATCATTTAAAATTTAATGGTTGCACCAACGCCGATGCCATTTTCTCTACGAGCATTATCGGCGTCGAAGTTGTGATAGTTGACGTTAAGGTCAACGTTGGCTACCAAGTTCATATTGACACCAACTTGTGTTTCGTTGAAGTCAGAACCGGTGATGTAAGAAGCATAGCCTTCCATTCCCATTACTTTAGGGGTGCTGACCGAAAGACCACCGTATACGTTATTGTTATCATACGGCAAATTGCTGCGATAGCCGACAAGTGCTTTTACGTTAGGGATCAAATCGATTTGGCCATAGATGTCATTTTGTTTGCCATCATAATCGCGGTCAGCATACTGATAGCCAAGGGTAACATTGTCGCTGACTTTATGTTCGATATAAGATTCCTTTGTGCCAACGCCAAGAGCTGTTTCACCAGAAGAAAGGTTGTTGATTGGCGAAGCAAATGCAGTAGCCGTGCTGAGCGCAGTGAGCACAGTGAGTGTTAATAATGTTTTTTTCATGAAAAAATCCTCCTGTATTCTGAATATAAAACTTAGTATAGACTATATTCATTGGAATTGCATTAGAAAAAAAGAATCAATTTTTTAAATGATGAGGAAAATTTGATTGACACTAAAAAAAATACAAGCTATGATTTAAAGTAAAACAATATAACATATAAAACATATAAATTAACTGGAGAATAAATATGGATAAGAAAATTTGGGAAGAAAAAATAAAAAATGAGTTCATTTGGTTTCACGAACATCCAGAATTGTCGAATGAAGAGCATGAAACAACAAGGCGGATCAAAGACAATTTACAAGCAGCCGACATAGAAATCATGGATACGGCTTTAGCCACGGGTCTTGTGGCTAAAATACAAGGAAAATCAACAGGCCCGGTAATCGCTCTGCGCTGTGATATTGATGCCTTGCCTATTGTCGAAGAAACAGAGCTTGCTTATAAATCAATAAATGCAGGAAAAATGCATGCCTGCGGTCATGATTTTCATATCGCCGCTGTGCTGGGAGCAGCCCTCTTGCTCAAAAAACAGGAGCTGCCAGGAACGGTAAAAGTTATTTTTCAACCAGCAGAAGAAACGTTGTTCGGTGGAGCGGGCGATGTGATTGCGACAAAGGCGCTCACCGATGTCGAGGCGATTTTTGGTATACATAGCTCCTCATTGCTGCCAGTCGGGACCATCGGATTGCGCTCTGGGGCGGTAACTGCCGCTGTCGATCAGTTCCATATTCGCTACATTGGGCAAGGAACACATGCAGCACATCCAGATAAAGGCGTTGACCCCATTGTGGCTTTGGCAGCTTTTGTCACGGCAGCACAATCGATTGTGAGCCGGAATATGGATCCTTTTTCGCCGGTCATTGTCAGCATAACGCATATTCAAGGCGGAAATTCTTGGAATATTATTCCCGATGATGGATTCGTGGAAGGAACTGTACGGACACTTGGGGCTAAAGACCGTGAATACGTCAAAAAACGTTTATATGAAGTAGCACAAGAGACGGCTAAAGCTTATGGCGTCCGTGCTGAAATCAAATGGATTGCAGGGCCGCCGGCAACGAATAACGATCCAAAATGGATTGCGTTTGCTGAGAATATAGCTTTGCAACAAGGTTTGAAAGTCGAAGCATCACCACTTTCCTTAGCTGGAGAAGATTTTGCTTTTTACCAAGAATTGATGGAAGGTGCCTTTTTTCAAATCGGGACGGGGCTGTCTTTTGCCAATCATAATCCAAAGTTTGCAATTGATATGGCTGCAATTGGATCCACTGTGGAATTTTTGGCTGAAGTCAGCAAGCAGGCATTGTCATTTCTGGCTCATAAAAAATAATTTTCACAGTTTTAACAAAAACGAACAAAAATGCTTCGCCCAATTAGGCGAAGCATTTTTTTCATTGTTTTGGATTATATTCTACAATGGACAAGTCTTTTTCGTTGTTGAGATTGATGATGGTTTCAGGATTGATCTCAATCAATGGCAATGCCGCAAAATCAAGCGGATACTGCATGATGCGCCCGCGGCGGCGATCGCTTAATATTACGGTCGAACCGATGAATACTTGATGAATGTTCGTCAAGAACGGAACGCAAGCAGCTGGGTCAAGTGCGGTAAACATGTCCTTGGAGATTTGAGCAATTGCTGTAAATGGTGTTTCTTTACGGCGTCCTTCACGTTCTGTGGTAATGTTATCATATATGTCAGCGATTGCTACAATGCGAGCATATAAATGGATGTCAGCTGCTTGTGCGTTGAAGGGGAAGCCAGAACCGTCCAGGCGTTCATGATGCTGCAATACAGCCAGCTTTATTCCATCGGATAACTCATCTTTGTGCGCAATGAGATGATGCCCATTGAGTGTATGCTGCATGTAAAGATCGTATTCTTCATCAGTGAGGTTTTCTCGGCGCTTCTCGAGGATATTTTGGTCGAGCGTAGTTTTTCCTATGTCGTGGAGGAAACCAGCAACGATGAGTTCTTTGATTTGCGATTTATTCAGGTTCATCCATTTTCCCAAAACACCAGAGAGAATGGAGACTTTGACACAATGTTGATAAACATCGGTAGCCAAATGATTGAGTTCATAAAGGTAGTCAAGGACACCACTATTTTGAACAACTGGTGCAATTGAGTTGTCGACTAAGTTCTCGATTTTTTCAACAGGGATATCTTCTGTTTTGGTGGAAGCATAAAAAATCTCTCGGGCAGCGGAAACGATTTCTTCGTACTCGACGACAAAAGCATTGCTGCGGTTGAGCATAGCCTCGACATTTTGATAATTCGTGCTCAGTTCATATTCATCTTTTATGTAGATGCTGGGAATATCAAGAAAAGATAAGCGTGTAATATGTGCTTTTGTAAGCAGCGTATTTTCGGATAAAATGACGATCATTTGTTCATTGATGATGGAACGGGCTAAAACCATGCCGGGCTGTAATTTAGTCGTATCTAATTTTTTCAAACGGATAACCTCCCTAAATTGTATAAAAAAATCTGCGATATATATATCGATTTTTTAGTATGTCATCACATATATTTTTTATATTCTCGTTGGCTAAGGCATATTCCTACCCGAGTTCAAAACTCTAGACTATAGGCTTATGGAGGATAGGGTTAATTTTTCAGAGAAACGATGTTTTTCCATTCAATTACGGTTGTTGGAGAAAGATCACAGCTGAGAGGATCATTTTCAGTTCGTTCGAAAAGCAGCGTGATTTGTTGTGCTGTTTCGATAGCAGTTATCGCCTCAGGGCTCAAAACAACTTCACCTCTTCCGAGATCACTGCGATTAAAGGGGAAAGTATTGACTCTTTTGCAGTTGAATTGAGGCGTAAATTTAAAGGGCTGTCCATCAATATTGAGGGTCACTGTTGAATCCGGTGTATAAATTGTTTGAAAATCTTTGTCGTAAGCGAGCAGTGTATATAATGTAAAGGCTGGAGTAATTATCTTTTGAAAGTAAAGATGAGATAAAGCTGTGCCGTCATGGATATTTGACGAGCTTGATATAACAGAGCCTTGGTGTATCGTGTCGTAGCCACGCAAAATATGTGCTTGGCAATGCAAGGGGAAAAGGAAAAAAAGAAGAAGGATCATCAATTTTTTCATAAAAAACACCTCTTCTTAATATATCATTCGAAGAATTTTCCGTCAATTATAGTCGGTGAGAAAAAATATGACGGAAGGTGAAAAAGATTGAATAGCGACGATATGAGGCGAAAAAATATGCTAATTGTTTATAAAGGCACCATTTTAAATGTTTCCTGTTTTAACGAACTAAAGTATAATGTAAAACATAATAATGAAGTTAAGGTTAAAATATAGCAAGGGAAAAGGATGGGAATTCACAATGAAGAAATTTATTGCAATATGTATGCTTGTGCTTATGGCAGGTGTGATTTTCAGTGGCTGTGGAACAGACAACGCCAAAAATAGTGCAACTGCTAAAAAAATAGTAGTTGGGCTCGATGACAATTATCCGCCAATGGGCTTTAAAGACGACAAAAATGAAATTGTTGGTTTCGATATTGATTTGGCGAAGGAAGCATCGAAACGCCTGAATCGTGAAGTGGAATTCAAGGCTATTGATTGGTCGAGCAAAGAGGCAGAACTCAAAAGCGGCCGCGTCGATATTTTATGGAATGGTCTTGATATTACAGACAAACGCAAAGAAAATATCTTATTCAGCGATCCATACATGGATAATAAGCAGTTGATTTTCTTGCCAAAAGGATCTACTATCGCCGGTGAAGCAGATCTTAAAGGTAAAGTCGTCGGGACGCAAAGCGGCAGTTCAGCAGAGGAATATATTGATGGAAATCCAGATTTCAAGGCAAGTATGAAAGAAGTCAAAGCCTATTCGGATTATATTTCAGCATTTATGGACTTGGAAAATGGAAGAATAGAAGCCATCATTGCCGATGAAATTACGGGTCGTTATTATATGAGCAAGCACCCGGACAAATTCATTGCCCTTGAAGCCCCGGTTGGTCCAGTGACCACTTTTGGTATCGGGTTCCGTAAGGATGATCAAAAACTGCGTGACGAAGTACAGACGGTAATGGATGAAATGAAAAAAGATGGAACAATGAGCAAGATTTCCGAAAAATGGTTTGGCAAAGATATAACGAAAAAATAAGTTCATATCAAGAGTTTTAGAGTAAAGACGCTGCAAATCTTACATTTTGCAGCGTCTTTATTTTTTTGCTTTTTTACAGGGAGTGTTGTAAAATATCTTTATATGACGCTTTCTTGCTTTTTCCTGCTAAAGAAATAGATTATAGATAATAGTGGATGCGGAGAAACGTTCGGATGCCGTGGGAAACATTTTATGGTTAGGAGAATTTTTGATGGAAAAAATGATAGGGACTGTAATGCTTATGCTTGAAGGCTGTGGCATTACCTTGCAGATTTTCTGCATAACGTTGGCGTTGTCTTTGCCATTGGGGCTTTTTGTGGCGTTGGCGAGGCTTTCACATTTTCGTCCGCTCAGCTTTTTGATGGAAGTTTATATTTGGCTGATGCGAGGAACGCCTCTGATGCTGCAACTGCTATTTGTCTATTTTGCGCTTCCGATGGTCGGGATTCGTTTGCCGGATATCGCAGCTGCACTTTTGGCCTTTACGCTTAACTATGCAGCGTATTTTGCTGAGATATTCCGGTCGGGTATCCAGTCGATTGAACGCGGTCAATATGAGGCTGCGAAGACTTTGGGCATGAGTTATGTACAGACGATGCGGCGCATCATCATTCCTCAGATGATCAAAAGAGTCTTGCCGCCAATTAGTAACGAAACGATCAATTTGGTCAAAGACACCTCTTTGATCTATATTTTGGCAATGAATGATCTTTTGCGCGTAGCGCGTACAATCGTGCAAAGAGAATTTGACATGTCACCATTTCTCATTGCCGCAGTGTTTTATTTGGTGATGACTTTTGTTTTGACCTGGGGCTTCAAAAAATTAGAAACACACTATGCAAAGTATGACGAGTAGGGGCAAACATATGAATAGAGAAATAATGATTCGAATGAAAAATATCCATAAAAAATTCAATGATCTGCCGGTCCTGAAAGGCATAGATCTTGAAGTAGCTCGCGGTGAAGTTTTGGCAATCATCGGGCCTAGCGGCTCCGGTAAATCAACTTTGCTACGCTGTCTGAACCGTCTTGAATCGATTGATTGCGGAGCCATCGAAGTCGAAGGTGAATTTTTGGCCAAAGAGGACCAAGGGGCAGCGCATTATGCAGCTGGTGCCGATTCAAAGCGTATTTTGGGAAAAATGGGCATGGTATTTCAACAGTTCAATTTGTTTCCGCATATGACGGTATTAGAAAATTTGATTGAAGCGCCCATGCAGGTAAAGGGTTTGAGACGGGAGGAAATTCTTCCTGTCGCAGAAGAGTTGCTTGATAAAGTCGGGCTTTTGGACAAAAAAGACAGCTACCCGGGGCGCCTTTCGGGTGGACAGCAGCAAAGGGTCGCTATTGCCAGGGCTTTGGCGATGAAACCGGATATTATGCTGTTTGATGAGCCAACGTCAGCGCTTGATCCTGAGCTGACCGGTGAGGTACTTCGCACTATGCGTCATTTGGCACAGGAGCATATGACGATGATCGTCGTGACCCATGAAATGGCCTTTGCCCGAGAAGTCGCCCACAAGGTGATTTTTATGGCAGATGGGGATATTGTCGAACAAGGTGCGCCGCAAGAGTTCTTTACAAATCCACAGCAAGATAGAACAAAAGCGTTCTTGAAGAATATGTTGTGAGATTTTCAATTTAATGAATGAAAACAATGGAGGATAAAAGATATGGATTTTGCAAAAATGATTGATCATACGTTATTGAAAACAGATGCCAAACGAGCTGATTTGGAACGCTTATGCCAAGAAGCTTCGCAGCATGGTTTTGCTTCAGTCTGCGTAAGCCCACTTTGGGTAAGCTACGCAGCCGAAAAGCTTCAAAAATCAAAAGTGAAAGTCTGCACCGTCATTGGATTTCCTCAAGGAACAGCAACGACGCAGGTCAAAGCTTTTGAAACGTTGAAAGCAATAGAAGCTGGAGCACAAGAAGTCGATATGGTCATCGCTGTTGGACTGCTCAAAGGCGGCGAAGATAATTTGGTCGAAGCGGATATCAAAGCTGTTGTTGAAGCGGCTAAGGGGAAAGCTTTGGTCAAAGTCATCATCGAAACGTGCCTGCTCACCGATGAAGAAAAAGTTCGGGCTTGTGAGCTTGCTAAACGTGCAGGTGCCGATTTTGTCAAAACGTCTACGGGTTTTTCAACCGGGGGCGCTACCGTACATGATGTAAAATTGATGAGAGAAACTGTTGGCGATAAAATGGGCGTGAAGGCTTCTGGCGGAGTTGGAAATGCCGCAGAAGCTGCCGCTATGGTCGAAGCCGGTGCGACTAGGCTTGGAACAAGCCATGGGCTTGAAATCGTTGGAAATAATTAAATTCATGGAGAAGCGTCTTTTTTAAGGCGCTTTTTCTGCTGTAAGTTCAATCTTGCATTTTTTTTACAGAACGGCGATAATTAAGTAATGAATAAATCCGAGATATAATAGCGGAGGGTCCTTTATGCATAGAGTTTTAATTAGCATGTTCATGATTTTTTTCTGGCTTATTTGTCCATCTTTAGGTCAAGCCGCAGATTTTCAAGAAAAAATCGATGGATTAGCTGAGATAAAGAATATTCGGGTACATAGCAATCAAGACAGGGTACGTGTTGTTGTTGACGCGACGCAGGAAGTTTCATACAAAACGATGGTCTTGTCGAGCCCGCAACGAATTGTTGTGGATATAAATGGGGCATGGGTTGGACCAACTGTGACAAGAAGTCAGCTGATTGATAGTGGCTTTGCCAGTAAAGTCCGTATTAGTCAGTTCAATGCGAATACGGTAAGGGTTGTCGTTGAAACGAATGTTGGTAAAGATGCATATCAAGTCTTTTCTTTAAGTGGTGGTGATGCAGCTTATCGCGTTGTGATGGATTTTGGTCAGGGCGGAGGGCAGGTCGCTGCGTCTCAGACTCCGACTGCACAGCCAACATCATCCAATCAAGGGGCAGCAGCGGATGTGACCGCACCAGTAGTTGTTGAACCCGTATATGATTCAGCAGGTATTACTGGTAAAACAATCGTTCTTGATCCTGGACATGGCGGCAGCGATTCTGGAGCAATCGGACCGACTGGTGTCACGGAGAAGAGCATAACGCTGCGTGTGGCCACTGAGCTGCGGCAATTGCTTTTGGATGCAGGAGCGAAAGTGTTGATGACACGGACTACGGATGTCGATGTGGCACCACAGCCGGCAACGGATGCCGGTGAGCTTCAGGCCCGCTGCGATGTTGCCAATCAGGCAAAAGCGGATATATTTTTGAGCATCCATATGGACTCTTTTTCGAATGGATCGGCAAAAGGGACGACTGGCTATTATTATGCCAAGGGTTCACAGGCGGGGAAACGCTTGGCTGATTACGTACGCCAAGGAGTCATTGACCAGATCGGGACGACGGATCGCGGTACGAAGAGCTGCAATTTTTATGTCGTAAAAAATACGACAATGCCAGCTAGCTTAGTAGAATTAGCATTTGTATCGAATTCACAGGAAGAAACATTGATGAACTCGACCGATGGAATCAAGAAAGCGGCTAAGGGAATCTTCAATGGGATGAGCCAATATTTCGCTGGCAACTAGGATGCTTGACGTGTAAAGCAGTTTCCTTTAAAATATAAAAAGAATGTTATGCACAGAGCCTTATTGGGGTTGCCAATAAGGCTCTGTTGTGTGAATGTGAGGCTATGATATGACAGATGAAGATAAAGACCAGCTTTTTTCAGACATAGAAGCTGAGTGGAAGCAACAGATGGAACAGAGACGCAAGGGGATATTGCGCCATAAATTACCGGAAAATCGGGATTTGTTGACGGCATTATTGTCTATGACAAAACAGGAATTGGATGATATAAGGTACAATCTTTGTGTTTCAGGAATCAGCTCGCTTAAAAAAAATGATATGGCCCAAGCATTGGTTTCAGAGGTAGAAACGTTTTCAAAACGCTGGTTTGTTACGATTGGCATTGAGCAGTACAACATTTTAACAAGCATCACGCGTAATAATGGCATGAGCACGAGTCTCAATGAAGATGATGTGCGCCTTGATTATATGCGTTGCCTTGGAATTTTGTTTTATGGCGAAAAGGACGGAAAACAGGCATGGTATATGCCTGATGAAGTATTGGCCGTTTATACAAAATTAGATAATGCGGCTGATTATAAAAAAGCAGTGACCCTAAATGATGAAATCATGCGACTGACTGGCGGCCTTTTATTTTATTATGGTTATTTGAACTATGACCAGTTATTTGCTAAGGTCAATCAATACCTCAGCGATGAAGATAAAATCGAGTTTTCTGATTTCATGGGCGTATTGATCAATGGTGCTTGTTGGCAGGAAAATGTCATTAATACCGAGCATGGGATGCACTACTATACGGTCATGGACGTCAATAAGCTTGAAGTAGAGCAGGCGCAACGTGATGATTTGGAATTTGCTGAACTTCCTTACGATAAGGTGTATGAAGCCGGTGAAAGTAATTACATAGAAGCTACGGATGAATATAAAGCTTTTGCCCAATTTTTGATGGCAACATTCAAGCTTGATGTTCTTGAAGCGGCGGATATTGTTGGTGAAGTCTACATCCTGATTCAAAATGGAGAAAAATCAGCAGAGGTCATCGAGTATTTAGGCAAGCTAGGATTTTTAACAGATAAAAAAATAGCTGAAAAGCTGATGGATTGCTATGTTGCATTTAACAATACATCACGTCAGTGGCTATTGAAAGGACATTCTTCGGTGGACTTGACTGGGAATAAAGCAGCTGCGGCGCCTTTTGTTCCAAAGCAAATGAAGAATAATGTCGTTAAATTCGTTCCACGCAGTGCTGCTGTTGGACGCAATGACCCTTGCCCGTGCGGCAGTGGTAAAAAGTATAAAAAGTGTTGCTTGAATAAAGATTTGAAGAACGAATAAATAGTAATATATGGATAAAAATTAATCGAAATATAAATTTATTAAAACTGAGATCATGTGCTGAGACCGTCAATGCATGATCTCAGTTTTTATTATCATGCAATAAATTAAGCTTATATGATATTTTTTTCACATACAAACAATATAAAATAATATAAAACAGAAGGTGAAACAAGAAAAAATATTGAAAAAGTTCACTTATGATAAACAAATGTATTTTTAAAAAGAACATAAATAAGAATTAGTGTAACATATAGGAATTTAATGATGATGTTTTTGTAAAAAATCAAAAAATTTGCTGAAAATTTTTTAAAATGATATTGACAAAGAAACGTGAAAGTAGTAACTTAGTAAATGTGAAATGAATCACTTAGGTGCTGATAAAAGCAAAAATGAAACGAATTATAAGCCAAAGCATATTTTTCGGACATGATTTTTTTTCTGTAAAGTGAATAGATTCACATTACAGCGCAATTATATTAAAATGTATTTTTGGAGGAGCGATTTTTATGGAAAACTTAAATGGTACAAAAAGACCGCATGTGGTGATTGTTGGAGCTGGTTTTGGCGGAATCAAAGCAGCTAAGTCGTTAGCGAAAGAAAATGTAGATATTACATTGATCGATCGCAATAATTATCATTTATTCCAACCATTGTTATATCAAGTTTCAACGGCGGTTTTATCAGAAGAAGAAATCGCATATCCAGTTCGAGCATTTTTCCGGAAGAATAAGAATGTAGATTTTTTCTTGGGCGATGTCACTGATTTTGATCTTGAAACAAAGCAAGTCGTTACGGCGCAGGGGAATGTCGATTATGATTATCTGATTGTGGCAGCCGGCGCGACGACGAATTACTTTGGGATGGAATCGGTTGAAAATAATTCCTTTGCGATGAAGACTTTAGGCGATTCTGTAAAAATACGCAATCACATCTTACGTATTTTTGAACAGGCAGCAAAAGAACCAGATGCGGCAAAACGCAGAGAGCTGTTGACCTTTGTTTGCGTAGGTGGCGGTCCTACAGGCGTAGAAGAAGCTGGAGCATTATCAGAGCTTATTTATTCAGTTATGCGCAATGAATATCATAATATGGATTTTTCTGAAGTAGATATAAAACTGATTGAAGCTACGGATCGCGTTTTACCGATGATGCCGGAAAGCTTGCGCGATGAGACCGTAAGCGTTCTTCGCAGCAAAAAAGTGGATGTCCGTTTGAGCACACAGGTCATGGATTATGATGGAAGAAAGCTCAGCTTCAAAGATGGTGAAGTCGTTCCTACGCAAACCGTGATTTGGGCAGCAGGTGTAAAGGCTGTACCTATCGTTGCTAAGCTCGGTGCAGAAATCGATAGAGGTGGCAGAGTAATCGTTCGCAAGACGTTGCAAGTTCCGGGCTATTCAGAAGTCTATGCAATCGGCGACAGCGCGCATTTTATGCAAGGTGAACGTCCTTTGGCTACGATTGCACCGGTAGCTACACAGCAAGCTGAAGTTTGTGTGAAGAATATCATCAATTCAATTAAGGGAAAAGAACTGGAATTGTTTGAATATCATGATGTTGGCAGCATGGCTACGATTGGTTGCGGCGATGCAGTAATGTTCAAGGGCATAATGAAGAGTAAAGGCTTTATTGCTTGGGCCGCTTGGATGGTAGTCCATCTCATGCGTTTGGCTGGAACTCATACAAATATGATTGTTATTATGAAGTGGATGTGGAATTTCTTCTCGGGAACACGGTTGGGAAGAATCATTACGCAGCACTGACCATGTGTTTTGGAAACGGGTCCTTTAAAGGGCTCGTTTTTTTTATGCTTGCAGTGTATTGATATACGAATATATAATGAAGTTAATCTGTATCAAATTATATGAGGTGAGTTTATGAAAAAGACCTTGTTGCTTATTTGTGTATTGCTTTGTTTTTTGTGGAGTTCGCCGGTTAGTGCGGATACAGTTTCGGAATATGAATTGAGCCAGCAAGAATTGATTTGTGCCTGGGCATCTTTGGGCAGTTACAATGATTATGTCGGCAGTATGGCTAGAACTGAGCTAAAAGATGCTGGCTGGGATGTTCAGGGATTCAATGAACGATATGAAGGTGCCGATGCCAAGTTTTTTATGGTGAAAAATGTTGGTTTTTTGCCGGGCCAGGAAGAATATTTATTGGCGATTACTGGAACCGAGAGCAAACAGGATATAGCAATAGACTTGAAATTAAATAAAGTTTTGTTTGGCGGAACGACACCGGAGGAATTTCAGGCAGCGGCACAGACCAAAAAACTAAGGGCTCAAGATCCTATGGTACATGGAGGATTTCAGCGTTATACGCAAGCAGCTTTTTTTACACAAAAATATCAAGGGGAGACAATCGGAGAATTTTGGGCAAACCAGTTGCGTTCTGACCCAAAGAAAAAGTTATATTTGACGGGGCATAGCCTTGGCGGTGCAGTTGCGAGCTTGACTGCGGCGCGACTGATTGCTATGGGCGTTCCTCCGGCCCAGCTTGAAGTCATTTCTTTTGGCGCTCCGGCAGTTGGCAATGCGGCTTTTATTGAAGCTTGCGGAAAAGATTTTCCCTTAAAACGCATCGTGATCGAGGGCGATCCTATAGAATCAGCATTACAGACTCTACGGCCGGATTATGCGCAGTTTAAAGAAAAAATCGAATGGAAAAAAGACCGGCATATTGAAAAAATGGAGCATTCAATGGTAATTTATCTTGATTCGGCTCTGCGCAAATATTATGATGCCAAAAAAGCTTTGGATGGGTCTTTGATGGCAGTAAAACAAAGCAATGATAAGATGAGCTTGTCGGGGCGAATTTATGTTGCTCCATTGGTATTGGAGACGCCAAGTGACCTAAATAAAGATCGTTTTTATATGAAGTCTGTTTTGCAGGGGCTTTGGCAGCAGCGAATACCTTCTTGTATCTTGGGTACTGAGAAAAAAAGCGGATTTACTAAAACGCTAGAGGAAGCCAAAAAGAATAATTGCCAATACATTGCTTTCGATGCTGTCACGGTCACGCCGCTTCGTGACAAGAGAAATGAGTATTATGTTTCTTTTACAGAGGAAATTTATGATACAGATGGGCATTTACAGCTAAGCTTGATTCAATCGGCTGATACAAGTCATCTGACTATACTTGAAGCGTTGATGCATGACTGGCTTGGCGGAAAAGCGGAACGGGAAAAAATTTTGCTGCAAAAATAAGAGAGCGGATATGGAGTGACAGAAATGAAGCGGATTGAAAAAATTTATGAATACATCAAGGCTCAATCAGCAAAATACACGTTGGCACAGTTGCAAGGTCGAGCTGGAGTGGATGCACAGGAAATTGCGGAGGCTCTGCTGATATTGCGTAATAATGTGAGCATGGAGCTCAATACTTTGTATCGTCAAGATCGGATTGTTAAAATCAATGGTCGCCCTGTATTGTATTTTGACCGCGAAATCTTACAGGATTTGTGTGGCATAGAATTAGTGGAAGGCCCTTATCAGTTCAATAGCATGGAAGAGTGTGTGAAACTAAACAGCGATGCCGCAATCGGGCCATTTTCAGGGCTGATCGGTTCGGATAAAAGTTTGAAACGGCAAGTTGAACAGGCAAAAGCAGCAATCTTATACCCACCGGATGGATTGCATACGTTGATTGTGGGGCAGACTGGTGTCGGCAAAACATTATTTGCGCATATGATGTTTGAATATGGAAAAATGATGAAACGTTTTTTGCCGGAAGCGCCATTTGTTACCTTTAATTGTGCGGATTATTATAATAATTCCCAATTGTTGCTGTCACATATCTTCGGACATATCAAGGGGGCCTTCACAGGGGCTGAAACAGCTCGTGCTGGTCTGGTTGAGACGGCAGATAAAGGCGTGCTGTTTTTAGATGAAATACATCGTTTGCCACCAGAAGGGCAGGAAATGATTTTTTATTTCATTGATACCGGGACCTATAATCGCTTAGGGGAAACCAAACGAGAACGCCATGCTAAGGTTTTGCTCATTGGGGCGACGACAGAAGATCCGAATTCAGTGCTGACGAAAACATTTATGCGGCGTATTCCGAACATCATTACAATACGGCCCCTGCAGGAACGATCATTGGCAGAAAAAATCGATATCATCAGGCTTTTGCTGACGGAAGAGGTGCAACGCATAAATAAGCCGGTCAAAATTTCTGTTGAGTCCATCAAGGCATTGATTGGCAGTATCGGCAATGGTAATGTAGGCCAGCTCAAATCAAATATAAAGCTGCTTTGTGCCAAAGCTTTTTTGAATGGAATAGACAATCCTGATTATATCGAAATCGATTTTAAAATGCTTCCTCCTAAAATCAAAGATGGGCTGCTGACATTAAGCGCTAATCGTAAAGAATTAGCAGAGCTGGCCGAGTATATAAATGAACCATTGTTATTGAGCCCTCTCGGAGAGAAAAAAGAAAGAAATATGGTTGAAACTGAAAAAGAATCTTTCAATTTGTATCGGGTGGTAGAAGATAAGGTCGATTTGCTCAAAGGGGAAGGCATCAGTGATGATTTGATCAAGCAGATCGTGGCAACAGATGTCAATGTCTATATAAAATCTTTTTATAATAAACAGGACATTCACATGTCTACGCGAGAGCGTCTATTGAAGATTGTTGATAAATCTCAAGTCGACTTTTCAGAAGAAATCGGTCTGCTCGTGCAAAAACGCATGAAGCGTGGTTACGGTGATCGATTTTTATATGCATTCAGCCTGCATCTGAGTGCTTTTCTCAAGCGCATCAAGGCAAAAGAAGAGATTTCCTACACGGAAATAGAGGGAACGATTTCACATAATTCTTTGGCATTCCAGGTTGCTTTAGAAATCAAGGAAAAAATCGAGGAACATTATCATATTCAAGTTCCCCGGGCTGAAATCGAGTACTTTGCTCTTTTACTGGAATCAGCAGAGGAAGAGGAGAAGGAAGAAAAGGTCATTATCATGGTTGCGACGCATGGCCGCAGTACGGCATCATCCATGGTAGAGGTCGCGCAGAAGCTTTTTAGCACGAATGACCCGAATCTGATTCCGATTGATATGCCGCTAGAGGTCAAGCCGCAGGATACTTTAGAGAAGATGGTGGCTAGACTTCAGGAAATGAATTATCAAAAAGGCGTTCTCGTGCTTGCCGATATGGGGTCCTTATGCAATCTCGGAGCAATGATCATGGAGCGCCTGAAGGTACAGGTGAGGACAATTGATATGGTTTCTACGCCGCTGATTCTTGAAGCGATGCGTAAAGCGGATATTGTCGGGATGGATCTTGACAGCATTTATGAATCCTTGCTTAATTTTAAAGGATATGAGATTTTAAATGGAGAGAAAAAGATTGCCAAGGAAGTTATCGTGACGATTTGTACAACCGGGGAAGGTGCAGCATTGAAGCTCAAGAGCTTTGTCGAAGAAATGCTGCCGCACATTGTCGACCGCCCGATTGAAGTCGTTCCTGTTGGGGTCAAGCACATGGATCAAGTGATTTCAGAGCTTTCCGAGAAGAGCCAGATTGTAGCTGCTGTCGGGATGGTCAAGCCGACTCGTGATATTCCTTTTATTCCACTAGAAAAGCTCATCGCCGGCGAAGGCGAGCATATCCTTGCTTGTCTGTTGACACATAAGGGTGAACTCAAACCACTCAGCAAGAAGAAGAATATCGTCGTTGAACGCCTTTGTGAAGAGAGTTTGCAAAAGTTTTTGACGTATTTGAATCCGACGAAGGTCATGAGTGTATTAATTGATTTTTCTAGTGTATTGGAGAAGCGATTGGGCAAAACTTTTAGCAATCCGATAAAGATTCGGCTTATGGTGCATTGTGGTTGTGCATTAGAGCGAATGGTGATCCACAGCGGAATGAAATATACAGCAGATGTAAGTAAACTTGATACAGTAAAGCTTGAAGCCTTGCGTGAAGGCGCCGCTGTATTCAAAAAAAGCTTGAATATAGACCTCGATGAAAATGAATTATGCTATATGGCAGAATTGATTTAAAAACAGAACCCTTTGCCGAAAATTAGGGATGGCAGGGGGTTCTGTTTTTTATACAGAAAAAAATAGTATCACGTTTTTTAATATAGAGTATTTCTTTCTGCTGAAGAGTATTAAAATAATAAAAGGAGTCCAAGAGAATAGCGAAAATAAAGGCTTTCGTTTTGATACTCTTACTTGGCACGGCGATTGCATAGTATATTAGTGACAAGCAAAAAGGTGTTTATCTCATGTATGACAAATAGACAAAGCAATGCAGGATATTCACAAGAAAACTGTTAAAGGAGGCTGATTTTTATGCTGGCTGTTTTGGTGGGTACGCATGGTTATTTTGCAACAGAACTGATCAAGTCTTGTGAAATGATTTGCGGTGCGACAAAAAATGTGAAAGCAATCACTTTAGTGCCGGGTGAAAGTCCTGATGATGTTGTAAAAAAATATGAAGAGGCCATAGGTGAGTTGGATACAGAAGACGGAGTTATTTTCTTGAATGATTTGTTTGGCGGCAGCCCTTATAATGCAGCCTGTCGTTTGGCAATCGGACATGAAGACTACGGTATCGTAACTGGCGTGAATCTGCCGATGCTCATCGAAATGGTGGGACTGCAGATGTCAGGGGATGTGGCAGCAATCAAAGAAGTCATGGAAAAGGCACGTGATGCTGGGAACATGGGAACACAGACGTTTCATACCAGTGACATAAAAGAGGATGAGGAGGACGATTTATAATGAAGATTGTATTGGCAAGAATTGATGATCGATTGATCCATGGACAGGTAGCGACGATTTGGTCGAAGGTGACGGGCTGCGAACGCATTATCGTTTGCGATGATGAGGTTGCAAATGATTCGATTCGTTCGACGCTTTTAAAGCAGGTGGCTCCACCGGGCATTAAGTCAAGTGTAGTCGATATCGAAAAAGCGGTAAGAGTCTATAACAACCCGAAATACGAAGATGCGAAGTGCCTGCTTCTCTTTACGAATCCGACCAGTGTATTGCGTTTGGTCGAAGCTGGCGTTGATATCAAGACGGTAAATATCGGCGGCATGAGCTTTAAAGAAGGAAAACATCAGATTACCGGTGCAGTTTCCGTTGATGATAAAGATATAGAATCTTTTAAACAATTGAATAGTAAAGGTATTGAACTTGAAATCAGAAAAGTCGATACCGACAAGAAAGTCATGCTGATGGATGTATTGAAATAAGTCCCGGCATTAAAAGAGGGTATTCCAAAAAAAATATATATTATAAATGGAGGGAAACATAATGGAACTTAGTAGTATGCAAATCATCGCCATTTTCATTGTAGCTTGTGTAGCTGGTATGGGAAGTGTGCTGGATGAATTTCAGACACACAGACCGCTTATCGCCTGCACCTTGATTGGTCTTATCTTGGGCGATATCACAACAGGTATTATTATTGGTGGTACATTAGAAATGATTGCTTTGGGCTGGATGAATATCGGGGCGGCTATGGCTCCGGATGCGGCTTTGGCATCGGTTATTTCAACAATTCTTGTAATTGCAGGACATCAGAGCATTGGTGCCGGGATTGCAATTGCGATGCCATTGGCAGCAGCAGGTCAGGTTCTGACTATCATCTGCCGTACGATTACAGTTTTCTTTCAGCATAAAGCAGATAGTTATGGTGAAGAAGGAAACTTGCGCGGCATTGATATCTGCCATTTAGGTGCACTTCTTGTTCAGGCACTTCGTGTATCCATTCCTTCGACACTCGTTGCTATGTACATTGGAACAGGTGCTGTCCAAGCTTTATTGGCAGCTATCCCAACGGTTATTACAGGCGGCTTACAGGTAGCTGGTGGATTTATCGTTGTTGTTGGGTATGCAATGGTCATCAACATGATGGGCGCATCGTATCTGATGCCTTTCTTCTTCTTGGGTTTTGTTTGTGCAGCTTTCACAAACTTCAATTTGGTTGCTTTCGGTGTAATTGGGCTGGTATTGGCTATCGTTTATATCCAATTGAATCCTAAATACAACATGAGCAATGGAGTGGCTGTGGCATCTGGCCCGGCTAGTGATGCTGACGACGATTTGGACGACTAAAACGAAGAAGAATAAAAGGAGGAAGATTCATAATGAAACAGCTTACGAAAAGTGATTTTTTCTGGACATTTGTCCGTTCGAACTTTGCTCAGGGTTCTTGGAATATGGAAAGAATGCAGGCTTTAGGATATTGCTTTGGTATGGTACCAATCTTGAAAAGACTGTATGAAGGCGATGAACTTAAGCAGGCAATCAAGCGCCATCTTGAATTTTACAATACGCAGCCGTTTGTAACTGCTCCAATCATTGGGATTACGGCAGCTATGGAAGAACAAAAAGCAAATGGTAAAGATATTCCAGATGGTGTCATCAATGGGATAAAAGTTGGTATGATGGGGCCATTGGCTGGGGTTGGCGATCCGATTTTCTGGGGAACGCTTCGTCCGATCACTGCAGCTTTAGGTGCATCACTGGCTTTGACTGGCAGCATCGGCGGCCCGATTATTTTCTTCGTACTCTTTAATGCGATTCGTTTGGCAATCAGATGGTATGGTATTAAATACGGTTACGAAAAAGGCACGGACGTCGTCAAAGATGTTGCTGGAAATAAACTGCAAAAACTTACAGAAGGTGCATCCATTTTAGGTTTGTTCGTCATGGGGGCCTTGGTAAATAAATGGACGTCGGTCAACATTCCGGTTGTTGTATCGCAGATCACCATGCAAGATGGCAAAGTCGTAACGACGACGATCCAAACAATTTTGGATCAGTTGATGCCAGGCTTGATTCCACTACTCTTGACTTTTGCTTGCATGAAACTCATGAAGAAAAAGGTCAATGCAATTTGGATCATCTTTGGTCTCTTTGCAATCGGTATTGTTGGTTTTTGGTTAGGTATCTTGAAGTAAATATCGGAAAGAAGCGGTTGCACTACGGTGGCCGCTTCTTTTTTTTATAAAAATATCAAGGAATTTGCCCTAAAGACTTTACATTTTTCCGGGAATTATTTAAAATAAACATAGATGCAGATGTAGCTTTTTTTTAAATAAAAATAAGCAAGTATAAGTGAGATGACGATAAATGTTGCTTATAATTAAGCTAAATTATCGAAACTCTGCATAAATTTACTTAAATATGTATAAAAATGACCTGATGGGGATAAGAGGAGATTGGGAATATGTTGAAATGTATCGGTGTTATGACCAGCGGCGGAGATAGCCCAGGAATGAACGCAGCAGCTCGCGCTGTTGTCAGAACGGCTCTTTTTGAAGGTGTCGAAGTATGGGGCATAAACAATGGCTATAAAGGCATGATTGAAGATGACATGCGTAAACTTGAATCTCGTAACGTTGGCGATATCATCCAACGCGGTGGTACGTTCTTGGGAACTGCACGCAGCGCTGAGTTTAAAACAGAGGCTGGCCGCCAAACAGCAGTCGATAATTTGAAAAAACATGGTATCCAAGGCTTGGTTATCATTGGTGGTGATGGAAGTTTGACTGGGGGCTCACTGCTCAGCAAGTTGGGAATTCCAATTGTCGGTCTTCCAGGGACGATCGATAATGATGTCTGGGGCACAGATTATACAATCGGTGCCGATACGGCAGCTAATACGATTGTTGAAGCAATCAATAAATTGCGCGATACAGCATCGGCTCATCGTCGGATCATCATCATAGAAGTTATGGGAAGAAAATCCGGTTGGCTGGCCATGATGGCTGGTATCGCTGGCGGAGCTGAATATGTGCTCGTACCAGAAGTGAAATATGATTTGGATGAAATGTGCCAGGAGCTCAAAGAAGCTTATGATCGCGGTAAGCGTTACAGCATCGTCGTTGTTGCTGAGGGCGTTGGCAGTGCGATGGATATCGGTAAAGTCGTCGGTGAAAAGACTGGAATCGATACACGCGTATCTGTTCTCGGGCATATCCAGCGCGGTGGGGCTCCAAGCGTCGAAGATCGTATAAAAGCCAGCATGCTTGGTGAAAAAGCAGCATTGGCACTGATTTCTGGTTTGTCGAATGTTGTTTTCGGTTTTGATGCCGGCAAAGTCGTCACGATCGATTTGAATGATGCGGTTTCTAATCAAAAAACATTGGATCCGGAACTCATTCGTTTAGCTCGTGTTTTAGCTTAAAAAAACAAGATGTCCATGCGATGGTAAATCGCATGGACACCTTTAGGTCTGAATGAAAAAGTTTTGAGAAAAACCTGTGTAGCTGAACCTTATACAAAAGGCCTGTACGATGAATTTCGTACAGGCCTTTTTGCGATTAGAGAACGGAGCCGTTATATTGCAGGGTAGCAAAGTAATCTTCGATGGTTTCAGCCCGGCGAATGAGCTCAACGGAACCGTCTTCTTTGTAAAGAAGTTCGGCACTGCGCAGCTTACCATTGTAGTTGAATCCCATAGAATGACCATGGGCACCAGCGTCGTGGATGATGATGCGGTCACCGATATCGATCTTAGGAAGGCTGCGGTCAATGGCGAATTTATCATTGTTCTCACAAAGCGAACCAGTCACATCGTATACATGATCGCAAGGTGCGCTTTCTTTGCCGACAATCGTGATATGGTGGTAAGAGCCGTAAAGAGCTGGTCGCATGAGGTTGGCCATGCAAGAATCAAGGCCGATATAGTCTTTATACGTGTGCTTTTCATGCAGTACGGTTGAAACGAGGTAGCCGTAAGGTCCTGTAATGGAGCGGCCCAGTTCCATGGCAATGGCAAGACCATTGAGGCCAGCTGCAATGATGATTTCTTCGTAGGCTTTTTGTATGCCGCGGCCGATGAATTCAAGATCGACAGCAGTTTCTTCGGGACGATACGGTATGCCGACACCGCCGCCGAGATTGACGAATTCAAGGCAGATGCCGAGTTTATCTTTGATTTCAACAGCCAGGTTGAACATGAGCTTTGCTGTATTGATAAAAGAGGTGGCATCGAGTTCATTCGATATGACCATTGTATGAAGGCCAAAGCGTTTGACGCCTTTTTCTTTTGCCAAGGCATAGGCTTCGAAAAGCTGCGCTCTAGTCAAGCCATACTTTGCTTCTTCTGGTTTGCCGATGATGTCATTTCCTTCGATCAAGGAGCCCGGATTATAGCGGAAGGACATGACCTGCGGGAACCCCGCATTTTTTTCGAGGTATTCGATATGGCTGATATCATCGAGATTGATGATGGCACCGAGTTCGATAGCTTTTTGGAACTCATCGGCAGGTGTATCGTTGGATGTGAGCATGATGTCTTCGCCATGGATACCAGAAGCCTGTGCTAAGAGAAGTTCTGGCAAAGAACTACAATCAGCGCCAGCACCTTCTTCATGTAAGATTTGCAAGAGGCGAGGATTTGGTGCAGCTTTCACTGCATAATATTCGCGAAAGGCTGGAGCCCAGTCAAATGCTTTAAAAAGGCGGCGCATGTTGCGGCGCATGCCTTGTTCATCGTAAATATGGAAAGGCGTTGGATATTTTTCAATGATTTGTTCGAGTCTGTCTTCGGCGATTGGGAAAAATTTTTCAGTCATAGTAATTTCCTCCATTTGATTTACATAGTCTTGGTGGGGATGGGGCATAAACAAAAAGCGACCTGTCGGGAAGGTCCTGACAAATCGCTGTATATTCATAGCGTTCGGATAGCCCTCCATACGGATGTATGACAGTCCTGTGTTTATTCAACCTAGGACCAACGATTTTGTTTACCAGCAAAAATCATTTCGGCGATGTTCCCTTTCACTTCTTTTCAATGCCCGGCGGCTCTTAGAAGTTACTATTGCACCATCGCTCCTCTACCTGTAAATATGTAATTTTTATGTATGTAAATTATAGCAAGCCGATTATAGCTTGTCAATTGAAAATTATAATCAATATAAATTAGAAGATGATTTGGGGGGCAAAGCTTGTTGGGAAAGCTTTGATATGTTATAGTAGGTAAACAGTTTTAAACGCTAATTTGCAATCTAATGAAGCTTTTGTCAATTTTATCGCAATAAAATTTAGAAATCTTTGCAGAAAAGGAATATTTTTATGGTAAAATAAAAATATATCGAATGTAGGTAAAGTTAAAAATATATGCTCGCATTGTTGCTGCCGGATTTATATTGGCAGATTTTTGCGGTTCAAGGTAGAAAAAATAGGTGTGGAGATGATTTTATGTGGTTGCGGGCTTGGTCGTTATTCAAAATATTTCGCAAGGACTTATTTGTGATGGCCATTGCCGTACGGAACCCAGCAACTCCTCGGTATATAAAGGCGCTGCTGACGGCGGCGTTTGTATATTTGATCAGTCCGATTGACTTGATTCCCGACACATTGCCCGTCGTCGGTTGGCTGGATGATGCGGTAATTGTTCCGGCAGCTGTTTGCGGCCTGCTCAATTTGCTGCCGGCTTCAGTGCGGCGAGATAGTGAGTTGAAGGCTGATACACTTAGCAAGAGAATGCCTTATATATTTTTTATTGCGGCAATACTTGTTTTTGCTTGGGTGATTCTTATGATATGGGCGATGTATTCGTTGATTTTTAAATAGAAGTGATAGAATTCTAATGAGGTGTGAATTTTGAAATTATATATTGCCGAAAAACCGAGCATGGGAGCGGAAATAGCGAAGTGCCTCACAGGCCCGATCGAACGGCATGATGGGTATTTGGTAACCAAAGGCGGGGTTGTGACCTGGGGATTTGGCCATATCCTGCGCCAGGCGGAACCAGATGAATACGATGCAAAATATAAGATGTGGCGCTCGGAAGATTTACCGATAGTGCCGGCTGCTTGGAAATTGCTCGTCGATAAATCTTGCGTCAAGCAGTTTAATATAATCAAAGGTCTTATAGAAAAAGCCGATGAAATCGTTCATGCAGGTGACCCGGATAGAGAAGGGCAGCTGTTGATCGATGAGGTTTTGGACTATGTGCATAATAAAAAGCCAGTAAAACGTATTTTACTCAATGCCTTGGATGAGAAAAGCATTCAAAAGGCAAATGCTTCTTTGCGTGACAATAAGGAGTTTTACAATCTAAAACAGTCGGCTTTGGCGAGAGCCAGGGCGGATTGGCTGATTGGAATGAATTTATCTAGGGCTTATACACTGGCGGCACGCCGTGCGGGACACCGCATCGTTTTGCCTATCGGACGAGTCAAAACGCCGACGCTGGCATTGGTTGTCAGGCGGGAACGAGAGCTCAAAGATTTTATCCCGGTCGACTATTATACGATCAAGGCAGAGTTTTCTCATGAAAATGGAGATTTTTGGTCCAATTGGAAGGCTGGCGAAGAGCAGCGGGGGCTCGATTCTGAGGGGCGTCTGTTAAGTGCCGAAGTTGCCGAATCTTTGTTGCAGCGTTTTGTTGCAGCGCCTGCACAGGGGATTATTTCCTTGTATCAAAAGAGCGAAAAAAAAGAGCCGCATCGACTGCCCTTTTCGTTGTCGTCTTTACAGGTCACGGCAGGAAAGCGGTTTGGCTATGAGCCTCAGCTCGTACTCGATACGGCACAAAAGCTCTATGAACGCAAGCTGACGACATATCCTCGTTCTGATTGTGAATATCTTCCCGTCAATCAGTTTGCCGATGCCAAAATCATTTTAGCGAATTTGGCACAAGGCGATGATCCGGCCCTAAGTCAATGGAGCAAGGTGGGAGATAGCAAGCTGAAAAGTCGCTGCTGGAATGATAAAAAGATTTCAGCCCATCATGCGATCATTCCGACTCAAGTTAAGGTAAAGACCCTGCAGTTAAGTGAAACAGAAAGAAATATATATTTCCTTATCGCGCAGGCTTATATAGCACAGTTTTATCCACTTCATGTCTATGACCAAACCAAGGTGGAAGTCGATTATGAAGGTGAGAAGTTTACGGCTAGTGGCCGAGTGGTAAAAGAAGCTGGTTGGAAAGCACTTTACTCAGGAGATACGGATAAAGAAGACGAAAAAGATGAAAGTGCGCTTTTGCCGGCGATGAAGAAAAAAGACAGTGTGTCTTATAAAGATGGTAAAGTCGATAAGCGTTCGACAAAGCCGCCTGTTCGCTTTACCGCAGCAACGCTTTTGGCAGGGATGAAGGAAATCCATAAATACGTTAAGGATGAAGAAGCCAAGAAAAAATTGAAGGACGTATATGGAATTGGGACAGAGGCAACGAGAGCGACAATTATCGATGATTTGATCAAACGAAAATTTTTGCGCTCGGAGGGAAAGAAAAAATATTTAATGCCGACAGATGCAGCATATCTATTGGTCGATGCTTTGCCAGACGAGATGATTTATCCTGATTCGACAGCTATATGGGAAGATCATCTGCATTCAATGGCAGAGGGCGAAGGTGAACTTGAAGATTTTTTGGCAGCTCAGATTAAATTCGCGACATTGCTTTGCCAAAAGGCACTTGCCGTTGAATTGCCTGTAGAAGGAGAATATCCGTGTCCGCGCTGCCAAAAAGGGGTCATGTTGAAAAGACATGGGAAAAACGGAGATTTTTGGGGCTGCTCAAACTATCCAAGCTGCCGCATGAGCTGTAATGATAAAGCTGGTGTACCCGATTTTTCGTCGGCGAAGGCAGTAGCAAGGCATCCTAGTTCAAATACTGGAAGATCAGTAACCGATGTGCTCGGCAATGATTTTGCCCCGATGATTTCGGCGATGGACATGATCGCACAAATGAATGCGGCGAAAGCACAGGGCAAAAAGGCTCCGGCAGATTCTTTAGAAACGTTGGCGAAAGCTTCGACGGCAAAAGATTTGCCGCTTTGTCCTCGATGCCGCGAAGGTAAACTTCGCCGCATCAATGGAAAAAATGGCGCTTTTTGGGGTTGTACGAATTATCCACATTGTACGGCAACCTATGATGATATAAAAGGAAAACCAAATACTTGATATGAGGAGAAAAATATGAGTGAAAAATTTTTAAAGCTGGGTCTGAATGAAGACTTGGTTCAAGCCATGGATAAAATGAATTTTATCGATCCGACACCGATTCAGGAACAGTCGATACCAAAGGCATTGATTGGAGAAAATATTGTTGGGCAGTCAGCTACCGGTACGGGAAAGACGTTGGCTTACTTATTGCCGCTTGTCCAAAAAATTGATGTGAATTCTTCCGCTGTGCAAGCAATTGTATTAGCTCCGACTTATGAATTGGCTATGCAGATCAATCAGCATTTACAAAAACTTTTAGAAATGAGTGCGTTACCTGTTCGGAATTTAGCTTTGATTGGGGGAGCGAACGTTGCTCGCCAAATAGAAAAGCTTAAGAAAAAACCACAAATCATTGTGGGGTCGGCGGGACGCATCATTGAGCTCCAAAAAAAAGGAAAGCTTAAACTTCAGCAAGTCAAAATGCTTGTGCTCGATGAGTTTGACCGTTTGCTTGATGACCAAAATCAAGAATCGATTGCAAAAGTCCAACAAATGGTGACCAGAGACTGTCAATATCTGTTGTTTTCAGCAACAGCTCCGGGCAAGGCTTTGGATCGTGCTGATTTTTTGGCGAAACCACAGGTCATTAAGGTCAATGATCGGGCAATATTGCAACCGCAGGTTGAAAATTGCTATTTTGTCGTAGAATTCCGCGATAAAGTAGAAATGCTTAAAAAACTATCAAAGATATTGGCTGTTAAGCGCGCTTTGGTATTTGTCAACAAGGCTTATGATGTAGATGTTGCTCTTGAAAAATTAGTGCACAGTGGCATGAAAGCGGCTTCTTTAGTGGGATCTTCCGACAAGATTTCTCGTCAAAAAGCGATTGCTGATTTTACGAAGGGAAGTATCAACTTGCTTTTGGCGACAGATATAGCGGCTCGTGGATTGGACATTCCAGATGTTGATTATGTATTCAACTTAGATTTGCCGGAAAATGAAAAAGTTTATTTGCATAGAGTCGGCCGTACTGGTCGAGCTGGTGCGAAGGGGACGGCGATTACTTTGGTAGATTCTAAAGAAATTACTAAATTTGCTGTTATTGGGCAAAAACTTCAAGTCAAATTCTTGGCTAAAAAATTAGCACAAGGGCAGGTTGTGGACTTTATCGTAAGACCAGCACATCAAAGAATCATAAGAGAAGACTTTAGGAGGTGAACACCTATAGCTGCTTTTGATGCAGCATAGGTATTTATTGGATTTTTGGACAGCTTTGTTTAAGTTGGCGATAATTTTATTTTTGGTTTTTATGAACGGTTTTTTTGTAGCAGCGGAATTTGCTGTGGTAAAGATTCGCTCTTCTCGTTTAGAGACGATGATACAGGAAGGCAATAAACAAGCTAAATACGCAAAAAAGCTTACGGATCATTTGGATGCTTCTTTATCCGTAACACAGCTCGGCATTACGCTGGCATCGCTCGGGTTAGGGTGGATTGGGGAACCTGCGGTTGCAGACATGCTGCATCCGGTAATTGAGTTTTTGGGCCTCTCACCAGAAGTGGGACATTCTATTTCTTTTGTTATTGCATTTTCGTTCATCACTGCCTTGCATATCGTTTTAGGTGAGTTGACGCCGAAGTCATTGGCAATCCAAAAAGCGGAATCGGTTGTTTTGGGTATAGCGTTTCCAATGCTTTTGTTTCAACGGGTTATGTATCCGGCTGTTTGGGTGCTTAACCATGTAGCAAACTGGGTGCTCAAAAAGCTTGGCTTTGAAGTCACGAATGAAGATGACGCAGCACATACAGAGGCTGAAATCCGCATTTTGATGGAAGAAAGCCACAAACAAGGATATATCGATAAGACAGAGCTTACTTTTGTGGATAATGTGTTTGATTTTTCCGATCGTCATGTCAGAGAAATAATGATCCCTCGTACGGATATGATTTGTCTGTATTTGGAGGATTCTTTCGCTGAAAATGTCGATAAAGCATTGCAGGAGCGTTTGACTCGTTACCCGATGTGTATCGATGATAAAGACAATATTATCGGCTTTTTGCATATCAAGGACTTACTTAGATCCTTGTATGCGGGAAAACAACCGGATTTAAGGACTTTAGTGCGCCAAGCTCCGGTTGTTCCGGAAACCATGCCGATTAGCAATTTGCTTAAATTATTGCAGAAAAGGCGTTCTCAGCTGGCTATTGTTGTCGATGAGTATGGCGGTACAGCAGGTATGGTTACGATTGAAGATATCATCGAAGAAATCGTCGGTGAAATCCAAGATGAATTCGATGAAGAGCGGCCTATGGTTGAGAAAAGGGGTGAAGCTACGTATTCTGTGGATGCGAAGCTCTTGCTCGGCGAGCTCAATGACATTTTGGAAATGAATTTTGATGTGGAAAACGTCGATACGATTGGTGGCTGGTTATACGCTCAAGTTGAGATACCACCGCAAATCGGGCAAAAAACGACATTTGCCGGTGATGAGTTTTTTGTTGAAGAAGTCGATAATGTCAGGATCACTCGCGTTTTGATAAAGCTTCATCATGTGCTTGAAGAAGAGCATGATGAAATTACACCAAATAGTTAAAATAAAAGGGTGCTATTGCAATGGCAATAGCACCCTTTTATTTATATTTATTATAGGATAAATATAAATAATGTATAATAAATACCTATATCCATTAAAGTTATAATAAGGGTATACTTTGCGAAATATGTTCGATATAATAGTTTTGGGAAATAGAGACATATTTTTTATCGGTTTTTATAAATATGCTGGACGGTAGTCTGCCTGTTGTACATAGATTTTCAGGTTTTTTTATTATGCTATTATAGTTACAAATTATCTAAATCAGCGTGTGCCCAAGATTAAGCCAGAATAGAAAATATGCCAGCTATTTATATGTGCTGCGATATGAAGATGGAATTGCATGATCGATGTGATTGTAAAGAGCAGCAGTCACGAGTGCAGTTCCATTGTTTTATGTCTGTCAGTGTTAGAATTGGGGGAGAGTATTATTAAATCTTATCAGGAACATGAATTAAGCGGAATCATTCAGATCGACCCGAAGATGTGTAAAGGCTGCGATTCCTGCAAATCTTTCTGTCCGGCAAATGCAATCGATGGCTCCTATGGCGCGACGCATCGTATTGATTCGACTCGATGCCTGCAATGCGGTCAATGTTTGGTCAATTGTCCATTTGGTTCAATAAAGGATACAGAAGATACTGTAGCGGAAGTCATCAAAAAACTCGACGATCCGAATATCACTGTAGTTGCTACCGTTGCCCCGGCTGTACGTGTTGCTTTAGGGGAAGAATTCGGCATGGAGACAGGATCTTTAGTAACAGAGCAGATGTACGGAGCGCTTAAAAAAGCTGGCTTTAAAATCATGGACGTGAATTTTGCAGCTGATAATACGATTATGGAGGAAGGCACTGAACTTGTTGCGAAAATCGAGCACTATGTTTTGGGGAAACCTTCTGCGCATGATCTCGGCCCATTACCGCAATTTACATCTTGCTGTCCGGCATGGGTCCGTTATATGGAGCTTTATCATCCGGAATTAAGAAAGCATTTATCTTCGGCTAAATCACCACAGGGAATGGCTGGAGCAGTAGCTAAGACCTATGGTGCTGCTGAAGTTTGGCATACAGAACCAGAAAAAATCTATGGCGTTGGCGTATATCCATGTACGGCAAAAAAATTGGAGGCATCGCGCCCTGAATTTACTTCCGCCGCAGATTATTGGAAGAAGAAAGGCCATACGGCTACCTATCAAGATACCGATATCGTTTTGACAACTCGCGACTTAGCTCGTTTATTAAAGAAAAAAGGCATAGACCTTAAAACGGTAGAACCTGCAAGTGAACAGGACAATCCATTAGCTGAATACACCGGTGCCGGAACGATTTTTGGTGCGACTGGTGGGGTTATGGAAGCGGCGCTGCGTACGGCGTATTTGGTCGTGACCGGCGAAGAACTCGCTACTCTCGATTTTACACCAGTTCGTGGTCTTGCAACGGTTAAGGAAGCGGATATTCCGATGAAAATCAAGGGCACCGATAAAGAAATCGTCTTGAAGGTCGCTGTGGTCCATGGAACAAAGAATATCGAACCGCTGCTTAAACAGATTGAAGATGGGAACAGCCCATATCATTTCATAGAAGTCATGAATTGCCCGGGCGGCTGTGTAAACGGCGGCGGACAGCCAATCAATCCAATGGGGACATCGTGGTTAGGCAAAGCCAAAGCGATTCTTCCTTGGGCGTAGGAGGTACTTATAGATGAAATATAATTATATCGAAAAAGCGATTCAGGTAACACGTCGTGAATTCGTAGCTCTAGCGGGTATTATAGCTGCGATTTTATGGACTGGTGCATATGCAGTGACCGATGTCGTACAAGATCGCAATAAATATATAAAAATGCGCACGGCAGGAATTTATAAGGATGATGAAAAATGCGCACATCGTCGCAGTCATGAAAATAAAAGTTTGATGGATATGTATGGGAAGTTTGCTGGTAAGCCAATGAGTCCTTTAGCCGAAGAGCTTTTTCATACGAAATATATAGATCGAACTAAATTAGGCTGAGCATAGAGGAGGAAATAGAATATGGCAAATTTTGATGATAACGCGGTCGTACTAAAACATGCTGTGGGAACGCGCTTATTCCACTGGGGCTTGGTTCTTGGATTTTTGCCGGCAGCATTGACCGGTATTGCTCTTTGGCTCAGACCGTTTAGTGAGACGGGAATGCATTTGACGATGCAGGTTCATATCGTTGGTGCCTGGATACTTTCACTGTCTTGTGTGTACTTTTTCTTGTTTCAATATAGAAGAGTCATCTCTTTTTGGCGTGAAATCTTCACTTGGACGAAAAGTGATGTGGAGTGGATGAAGGTTTCCGGAGGCTATCCACAAAAGATGTTCTTTGGTAAAATCATTGAAGTTCCGGCGATGCGCAAAATGAATTCAGGGCAGAAGATGATGGGGATTATGGTGTTTTTCGGCACGATTTTCATTATAGTGAGCGGCTGGATCTTATATGCAGCTTTACCGGCTGTACCGAAAGAAATTGCTCAATATGCAGATTTGATCCATTTGGTTTTAGGCTTGCTTATTACCTTATGTGTTATCTTTGGGCATATCACTTTGAGTTTATATAATTGGAATGAATGTGTTTGCATGTTCGGTGATGGTACGATGAAAGTCAACGATGCTGCACACCACAATGAACTTTGGGTGAATGAAGATATTGAACCGGTAAAAAAAGCTTGATCCTGGCATGAAATTTGAACAGTCCGTCCGACATTTGTCGGCGGGCTGTTTTTTTGCAGAAAAACAGGGTATAATAAGAAACATATGCAGGTCTTAAGGCCTGTCAGATGGAGCAGGAGTTTTGAAATGATTTTAACGATAGAGAATTTGACAAAGACATACGGCGAAAAAACTTTGTTTAAGGATATGAGCCTTGGAATTGATGAAGGCGATAAAATTGGTATTGTCGGCGTAAATGGAACGGGCAAATCGACATTGCTGCGTGCTATTGCTGGTGTCGTGCCTGCCGATTCAGGCAATATGATAAAAATGCGCAATCTTCAGATGGAGTATCTGCGGCAAGACAAAGAATTCGTTGCTGAAAATACTGTTTTGATGGAGGTCTTTAAGGGCGATCAACCTTTGATGAAGGCTTTGCGCGATTATGAAATGGCCCTTGAAGAAAATAAAGAAAATCCGGATGATGTTGAAGTCCAAGAGCGCATTATGCGGTCAAGCCAGCGAATCGATGAACTTAATGGCTGGCAAATGGAAAGTGATGCGAAAGCGATTTTGACAAGGCTTGGCATTTTGAATTTTGCGGCAAAAGCGGGTACTCTTTCCGGCGGGCAGCAAAAACGTCTGGCTTTAGCTACGGCGTTGATTCATCCATGTGATCTTTTACTGCTCGATGAACCGACCAATCACCTTGATAGTGAAACGATTGTTTGGCTTGAAGAGTATTTAAAGCGAATAAAAGGCGCGTTATTGATGGTTACGCATGATCGGTATTTTCTTGATAATGTCGTCAATAAAATACTGGAAATAGATAAAGGCAAAGCCTATATGTATAGTGGAAATTATACAGAATTTCTAGAGCTTAAGGCGGCGAGGGAAGAACGCGAAGAGTCAGAAGAACGGAAAAGGCAAAATATACTGCGCACAGAGCTTGCTTGGATGCGCCGCGGTGCCCAAGCCCGTTCAACCAAGCAGCAGGCCAGGATCGATCGCTTTGAAGAGTTGAAAAACCGCGAAGTGGATTTGAGTAAATCTAGTGTTGAAATTGGCTTAGGCGGCAGCAGGCTCGGACGAACGGTCATCGAGATTGAGGATATCAATTATGAGGTGGATGGGATAAAGCTCATCAAAGATTTTTCGTATGTACTTTTGCGAAATGACCGTGTGGGAATCATTGGACCGAATGGTTCAGGGAAAACTACTTTATTAAATCTTATTGCAGGGCAAATAGAGCCGACCCGTGGCACAGTTAAAATAGGTCAAACGGTAAAAATAGGATATTTTTCGCAGAAAAATATGGATATGGACGATCGAATGCGTGCTATCGAATATATTCGTGAAGCAGCGCATTTCATTACAATGGCAGATGGATCTAAACTCAGTGCGGTGCAGTTGATGGAAACATTTTTGTTTTCTTCGGAATTGCAATGGATGCCGATTGCAAAGTTGTCAGGGGGCGAAAAGCGAAGACTTTTTTTGCTTAGGATATTGATGAGTGAACCTAATGTCTTATTGCTCGATGAGCCGACGAATGATCTTGACTTGCAGACAATGGCAATACTCGAAAATTTTATTGATAATTTCAACGGCGCTATTGTTTTTGTCTCCCATGATCGTTTTTTTGTCGATCGACTGGCGCAAAAGGTCTTTGCCTATGAGGCGGGCGGTGTACTCCAGCAGTATCCGGGAGGCTATTCTTATTATCAGTCCGTTTGCCAAGCGGCAAAGGAAAAGGCAGCAGAGGAAAATTTATCAAATGAGATAAAACAAAATGTCCTTATAAATGAAGTGAAACAAAGTAAGAAGGTAGAAACACCAAAACGTTTAGGATTTAAGGAGCAGCGTGAGTATGCTGAAATCGAAGGAATAATAGCCAGTACGGAAGGTGAACTCAAAGTGGTGCAGCTACAAATGGCAGAAGCTGCGACTGATTATGGGCGTCTTAATGAGTTGGCAAAAGAACAAGACCGTTTGGATGAGAAGTTGTCGGCATTGATGGATCGCTGGGCATATCTTGAAGAAATAGCAGAACAGGAATCTTAAAGCAGGAACATGGACGGGCATTGCCGAAATCAATGCCTTATCTATAATATAAACAGAGGAGAATGTGTTTAAAATGAATTTTAAATTTTTGCATAATAATATCAACGTTTTTGATTTAAAAAAATCATTGGCTTTTTATGAAAAGGCTTTAGGATTAAAAGAGGTAAGACGCAAGGATGTAGAAGGTGTCTTTACGCTTGTTTATTTGGGTGATGAAGGACAAACTTCACATGAGCTGGAGTTGACTTATTTACACGATCGTAAGGAAAAATACGATTTGGGTGAAAATGAGACACATATTGCTTTTATGGTTGATGATTTTGCGGCGGCTCATGAATTACATGAATCTATGGGCTGTATTTGTTATGAGAACAAAGAAATGGGAATCTATTTCATAGCAGATCCAGATGGATATTGGTTGGAAGTCATTCCGAAAGACCATTCGTCACAGATATAAATTGTTTTATCACAGGAACCTAATAAAATGCTGATCGAGGAGGCTATTGTTTTGGAAAATGCAAGATTTAAAGAGATAATTGATGAATTTACTTTAAACCAGGTGGCATTACAAGATATTGCGGCAAGTTTTCGGTATGATATCAAGGCGGGACTTAAAGAAAGTGCGGATTCATCGCTAAAGATGCTGAAATCCTATGTGGGCTTGCCAAGTGGGGCTGAAAAAGGAGAATATCTGGCTCTTGATTTTGGTGGAACCAACGTACGGGTGCTGAAGATTCGTCTTGAGGGACAGGGGAAATTCTCTATTTTGAAAAAAGTAGCAAAACCACTGACGGTTCCTGGTGTATATGATTTTGTCGGAGCTGAGGCTGTTGCTGAAGATTTATTTGATTTTATTGCGGGCTTGATTGATGAAGCCATTGATGAAGATCATGATAGAGCGTATTTACTGGGGCATACGTTTTCTTTTCCGTCGGAACAGACCGATCTATACAATGCAAAGCTAATCGTATGGACGAAAGAATTTGCCACGCAGGGCGTAATCGGAAAAGTCGTCAATGATTTATTGAAAGACGCCTTGCAGAGAAATGGTCTTCCAAATGTGAAGCCAGTGGCAGTAATCAATGATACGGTAGCAGTTCTTTTGGCTGCAGCTTATAAACAGGAAGCTACATATATCGGTTCGATTCATGCCACGGGACATAATACATGTTATCTCGAATCTTATCGTGATGAAGCTCGTGCGCCGATGGTCATCAACTTGGAGTCGGGTGCTTTCAATAAATTGATGCTCAATACCTATGACCGTATTTTGGACGAGTCTTCAGAAAAACCGGGTGAGCAACGTTTAGAAAAAATGGTTTCAGGACGTTATATCGGTGAATTGTTTGCCTTATGCCTGGGCAAAGCTTTTGAAAGCGATTCTAAATATGAGTTCAGCAGTATAGATATTTCAACGATTCTTGCCGATGAAAGTGTTGATTATGCGGCAACGCAGTCGCTGCTATTGAAAAAAATACACAAAAACCTTTCGCAAGACCAGTGCGCTCTGGTCAAGGGCTTAGCAGTTGCGATCATTTCTCGCTCCGCTAGACTTGTAGCGGCAACTTATGCTGGTATAATCTGGCATTTGAACGATACGGATGTAAGGAAACAGAATATTGCAATTGATGGGTCAGTTTACGAAAAAGTACCAGGCGTTGCTGAGTATATGAAAAAGGCCCTTTATGAAATTTTAGGAGAGTCTGCAGCGAAAGTCGATCTGGTTTTAGAAAATGGCGGATCTGGGCTGGGAGCAGCAATAGCTGCTGCGGTAGCCCCACTAGATTGACGTTTTAGTTTGGAAAGCAGTTGAGGTCTGATATGGAACAAAGTTTAAGCTTGAATTTGGGGCAAAAATTGGCGATGACTGCAAAATTACAACAGGCAATACAGATTTTGCAGCTATCAGCACAGGATTTGCGCTCAGAAATCGAAAAAGAATATTTGGAAAACCCTGCTTTGGAAATGGAAGAAACATCATCGGAACCTGAAAATAATGAAAAAATTACAGATCGTTACAGTATTGAAGAAATAGCAGCACTAGGTAATTATTTGGCGGACGATGAACCGAGAAAACCTTTACAAAAAGAAGTTCAGCAAAGTTTTGAAGCGGTAGCTGTTCCTATGGAAAGCTTGGAAGAAATTTTGATGGAACAGGTCAATTTCACTTTTGCGTCAGGAATAGAAAAAAAAATCGCCCAATATATCGTCGGTTCGATCGATGATCGGGGTTATTTGAATGTATCGGTACAGGATATGGCGGCAGCAATGGATGTCGAGGCAACAATAATCCAGGAAGTCTTGAAGGTAGTTCATACGTTTGAGCCATCTGGAGTCGGGGCAAGAGATTTGCGTGAATGCTTGAAGATCCAAGCTAAGCAACAAGGAATTTGTAAAGGTTTGATTGCAGCTATTTTAGATGCGCATCTGGATGCTGTAGCTAATGCCCGTTTTAAGGATATAGCTGAGAGTGAAAATTGTTCTTTGGCAGATGTCCAGGCCGCAGTTGATATCATTCGTCAGTTGAATCCCAAACCGGGCAGTTCTTATGGTGGCAATCATTCGGAATATATCGTTCCAGATGTTGTCGTTCGTAAGATTGATGGGGAATATGTGGTACTGGTCAATGATTATGGCATTCCACGTCTCAATATAAATTCCACGTATCGGCGTGGAAATAATTTTGATGACACGACTAAAAAATATATTGAGCAAAGGGTTAATTCAGCGGTATGGCTGATTAAAAGCATTGAGCAAAGACGGCAGACGTTATTTAATGTTGTTACGGAAATCGTCAGACAGCAGCAGGAATTCTTTGACAAAGGGCCGGCTTATTTAAAGCCGCTTCTGATGAAAAACGTCGCAGAAAAAGTCAATGTGCATGAATCTACGGTCAGCCGTGCGGTTGCCAATAAATATATGGAGATGCCAAAGGGGATCGTCAGTCTGAAAAAGTTTTTCACGGCAAATATCGGCAGTGATATTGAGGGTGAAGAGCTTATTGCCGGGCAAGTAAAATTGGCAATCAAGGAACTGATCGCAGGTGAAAATCCACAAAAGCCATTAAGCGACCAACAATTAAGTGATTTACTGAAGAAAAAAGCAATGAAAATATCGCGTCGTACTGTCATGAAATACAGGGAACAAATGGGTTATGCTTCATCAGTAAAGCGCAAACGCTATTGACTTGCTAACTACAACGGTTGACATTGTGCCGGAAAATATAGTATGATGTTAAAAATCAATGCTGACTGGAAAAAACAGAGGCGTAGAGGATATTAATCCTTTTACGTCTCTGTTTTTTTGTGTGTATCAAGAGGAAGCGGTCGGTGTACAAGGCGATTGTTTTACGGGAGGAACACAGAGGGAGGAATTTATTTGGAAATTGTACGTGTAAAAGAAACTTGGCAAAGAGCAGCTGTATATTATATTCGAATTAACGCTTTTGTAAAAGGACAAAATATTCCATTGAAGTTAGAGTTTGATGAAAAAGATGGTGAAAAAGCGAAATATCTGCTTTTGCTTGATGAAAAAGAACCAATCGCTACGGCTAGATTACAGATTGAGGATGAAAGTACGGCAAAGATAGAACGAGTTTGTGTTATACAAGACTATCAAGGTAAAGGTGTTGGTCGCATACTGATTCAGGCAATGGAGGTATGGGCAAAAGAATATGGAGTGAAAAAAATTATTATTACAAGTCAAGTTCAGGCTCAGGGATTTTACGAAAGTTTAAAGTACATAGTTCATCCAGAGATACAATTACAGTCGAGTATTCCAATTGTATATACTGAGAAAATTATATAACGGAGGCTTTTTTATGACGATGAAAAAAGAAGCAATTCTTTTGGCAGAGGCAGCAACCCCAAATTTTGGATCTAAAATTGCTACTTCAGAAGACATGCATGAAATTAGTGAAGCTGGAGATTTTGTAAGACAAAATAATTACTTTACGACGCCATTTGGCGAGGGTGAAAATGATTTGCCCGTAGAGGCAAACCGCTACAGGTTGCTTTGGGCACCGATTTGCCCGTGGGCACATCGGCAAATAATTGCCATTCATTTATTAGGTTTGCAAGATGTTATAAGCATTGGGACAGCAAGTCCGGTCCGTACAGACAAAGGATGGGAATTTTCTTTAGATGCAGGCGGAGTAGATCCTGTTTTGGGCATTCGTTATTTGCCGGAAATTTATGAAGAAACCGAACCGAATTATACAGGGCGAGCAACTGTGCCAACTGTTGTGGATGTAAAAACGCGAAAAGTAGTTAATAATGACTATTTTAAATTGACAAATTACTGGGAGAATGCTTGGAAAAAATTTCATAAGCAGGATGCGCCGGACTTGTATCCTGTCGAATTACGTGAAGAAATTGATAAGCTCAATGATATTATTTTTCATGATGTAAATAATGGTGTATATAAAGCAGGTTTTGCCCAATCACAAGCTTCTTATGAAAAAGCATATGATGTTTTATTTACGAGGCTTGATCAATTGGAACAGAGATTGAGCGGGCAGCGGTATTTGTTTGGAAATCAGATTACAGATTCGGATATTCGTTTATATGTTACTTTAGCTCGTTTTGATATAGCGTATTATATGGTATTTCGAACGAATCGAAATCGGTTGATTGATTTTCCTAATTTATGGGGTTATGCAAGAGATCTATATCAAACGCCTGGTTTTGGTGACACAACAGATTTTATTGCCATAAAAAGAGGCTATCATTTAGGAAATCATGCGGAAAATCCTTACCAAATTTTAGCGAAGGGTCCAGATCTGTCTATTTGGTCACAGCCACATAATAGAGAAAATTTAAATAAATAGGGGATCTATAAACGAAAATTAGATATAAAATACAGCGTAAAGTATTCGCAGCTATAAGTTTTTTACTGGTAGGTATTATATTGGTTGCTGGTTGTGGATCAGAATAAGCAACTTCTTCGGGGAATAAGGATGGGCTTGCGAAGAAAAAAATTATTGTGGCGACGGGCGGACAGCCTAAACCTTTTAGTTATGTAAATCAACACAAATGGACATACTTCCTAACGGTCCGGATTTAAAGGTTTGGAATACGAATCATATCAGAGAAATAAGCGAACAGTAAAAATTTATCACGAAGAGTTTAAAAAATGAACTTTATTTAGCAGTACGGTTATTTATTTTAGATATAGAGTAGGGGTATTACAACCAAAAATATAATTTTTGGGGCTGTAATTCATAAGTGAGGACTGTTATCAATTTCTGATGATTCAGGAATTGGCAACAGTTTTTTTGTTTTAATATTGACAATGATACTCATTATACATATAATGAGCTTGCTTGGAAATGAATAATATGTGAACATAATTCATTTTTATTAAGAGAGTTGAAATAGGAGGGTAGTAACTCGTTGTTGATCGGTGTATAAATTTTTTTGTTTAAGGTACATATCGTATTTTTACATTTGCTGTTTTTTAGGATAAAGAAATGGTTTATTAAGTATACTTTTTTTTAAGCAATTTTGAGTAAAAATGAAACCTAAAGTATATGTTTATGTTTTGTCTGTTTAAAAATATGAATATACTTCATATTAAATTCATTGACAATGATTCTCAATAGTGATAAAGTCAGTCGTAAATAGACAAATGATAATAATTATTGTTGGTGAAGGGGGAATATTTTATGGGGTTGCAAGATTATGTTAATGAATTGAGTGACAGCAAGAAAAATGAGCTTTTAGGATGTGGCGATAAAGATTCGAAACATCGTGCTTTTGCGGCCAAACGAGTTGTACATGCAGGACTTTTAGGAGATCCTGTGGCGCAAGCAGAGCAACAGGCGGTTTGGCTGCAAGCCATGGAGAAACCTGCGGATGTGGCGAAAGAGCATACGATTTATATTCATATTCCATTTTGCCAGACGAAATGTTTATATTGCGGATTTTATCAGCAGGCTAGCCAGCAAGAAAAAGAAGACGAATATATGGATCATCTGCTTATGGAGATTGAACGCGATAGTGAGAAAGCGCAATTTCGCGGCAATAAGATAAAAGCGGTTTTCATCGGTGGCGGTACGCCGACATCACTTTCTGCGCAGAATGCGAGTCGCTTGCTTCAAGCGGTGCAAAGTCATTTTGATTTGGCTGAAGATTGCGAGATCACTTTTGAAGGCCGCGTGAATGACATTGTAGAAGATAAAGTATCGGCATGGCTGTCTGGTGGTGTGAACCGCATTTCTTTGGGCGTGCAGTCTTTTAACACAGAGCTCAGGCAGCGGGTGGGGCGTATCGATACCGGTGAAGAAGTGATGAAACGTCTGCATATGCTAAAAACATATGATGTGACAGTTATTGTTGATTTAATTTATGGACTTCCGGGGCAGACGCGGGAAATTTGGCTTGAGGACCTGCGGATGCTGGCAAAATCTCCTGTCGATGGGATGGATATTTATCAATTGAATGTTTTTCCCGGAGGTGCTTTGGAGCAGGCTGTAAAAAATGGTGCGGTTCCCTCTGGTGCAGATATTGCGGGGCAAGCGGATTTGTATGCAGAGGCACGGACGTTTTTATTTGAACAGGGTTTTGAACGTCTGAGTCTTTGTCATTGGCGGCGTGATAGCCGGGAACGCAGCCTTTATAATACGCTGGCAAAGACCGGTGCGGTCGTCTATCCCTTCGGCAGTGGTGCCGGTGGAAACTTTGCCGGACTTTCCTTTATGCAGCAGCGTCAGGCAGAGGCTTATCAAGTTGCTGTCGCCCGAGGCGACAAACCGATAATGATGATGGCGCATCAGGTGGAAAAAAAGCTTCAACAGGTAAGTGAAACGATTATTTATAGTTTGGAAAAAGGTTTTTTGGACTTTAAACAACTTTGCCGACAGGAAAATCGGTTACAGGAACTGACTCTTGTGCTCGATCGCTGGGAAGCGTATGGACTGATACAGAAGGCAGCTGAAATCTATCGTTTGACGCCAGAAGGTGAGTTTTGGTATATCAGCATGACACAGAGTTTGGTTGAATGTTCACAGGTTATTTTTGCGGGAACAACTTCATCTGTACAGGAAAAAGAGTCGGATACGTTAGATGCGTTAGATGAAATCATAGCAGAAATTTTGCCGGAAAGCACCTTGGATGAGCGTAGAAACATGGTGAAAAAAATCCCTTTGCCGGTTCGGATGATGCTCAAACGTTCGTCGAAGGAAGCACTTAAAAGTATGCTCAACGGACTGCCGGCAAATATGTTTGAGCGCATGATTGGCAAGGCAGCTTCTTGTAAATAAGTTTAAAAAGTGATTCATGAAGGAGAATGAAAAGGTGGAAAATACAGATAGGTATTTGATTGCATATGCAAGTCGTACGGGCAATACGCGAAAATTGGCAGAAGCGGCACGAGCAGTGCTCGGTGATGATGTTGATATTATACCCATTGAAGAAAAGCCTTCACCAGAAGGATATGCGTGGATAGCCGTGGGTTTTTGGATCGACCAGGATGATGCCAATCAATCCGTACAGGAGTATTTGGCAGAGCTGCAGGGGCGGCGTGTGGCGCTTTTTTGCACGTTGGGAACACCTACGGAGATGCCTGCGGCAAAACAATGCATGGAAAAGGCGAGTCTTCATCTTGGCAATGGTTGTGAAATTATGGGGACCTTTATGTCACAAGGCAAGGTAGAAAAATCAGTTGCGGATTACGTAGAAAAGATTGCCGAGAAAAAAGGAGACGATAAGATGCTCCGATTATTTCAAGACGTGATCCGCAGTGCAGAGAATCATCCGGATCATGAAGATATAAAACGTGTGCAGCAATTTTTTTCTAGCTTCGTTAAACATGCTGAAATATAAACGTACGAAAAATAACTGCGCGAGATTTATTTGAATATTACCAAAAATAATCAGAAAGCAGGTTGTCAAATATGTATAAATTTATCAGTAAAAAGAAAAGAGCGTTGCTTACCGCGGCGTTATGTTGTGCTCTTTTACCAGCAAATGCCTATGCGGCGGCAGATAAGGATGGGGGCGTCGATGATTCTTCAGTGACGGTTACGAACCAAGCTGTAGTAGTAACTGCTTCGCGTACCAAGCAAGATGTAAAAGAAACACCGGCAGCTGTCGAGGTGATTACGCATGAAGAGCTTGAACATACGGGTGCCAATACGTTGACGCAAGCGTTGAAAATGACCACAGATATTAATGTCACGCAGAGTGCCATGGGGAACAATGTAAGTATTCGGGGAATGAATAATAACCAAACACTTATTTTGGTCAATGGGCGTCGCGTACGAACCGAAGATACGAATGATTCAGCCAATAAATATGAACTCAATCGCGTCAATATGTCAGATGTTGACCGTGTAGAGATTGTGCGCGGCAGTGCGAGTTCCTTATATGGATCAGATGCCATGGGCGGTGTCATCAATATCATCACGAAAAAATCATCTACGCCCGAAGTTACGGCAGGGACAGACTGGACAAGCCATGAAAAAGACAGTTACTTCCATGTAGGTTCCGGTAAGCAAGGAAAGTGGTCGTTTGATATCGACGCCAAATACAGCGATACGAAAAACTGGGGATATCTTGGCAGTACAGACCAGGTAATCAATATGGGAACTGGCACCTATTCGATGTTGACGAATACGACAAATCAATATGGTAAGCGGTATTTTCTCAATTTTGATGGTCGCTATGATGTATCTAAGGACAAAGAGATCGATGTTTTTCTTGATTATATGAAGGAGGATTTAGAATCGCAATCCTTCACTAGCCATATATTGAGCATGCCTGCTTATAGTGGTACGGTTTTGACTGCAGGATATCGCAACCTGTTTAATCATGAACGCTGGACGACTGGTATAGGATATAAAGGAAAAGATCATTTGGGTGATTATGAAATGCGTTTATATCACACGCGATTCAATAAAAAGCAAGATGTATACTACAGCAGTTATTCGGGAAAAAATCATGTAGCGGGCGATCTTTCTAGTACGGATGATATGACCTTTAATTCAACGACTTTAGATGGAAAACGTTCTTTAAAGCTGGGGGCGGGAACCTAATGACTGTGGGCGGTGAGTACCGCTCGGAAAATTACGATTCTACACGACTTACGGAAGAGTCTGATATGAAATATTCTGCACTTTATGCACAGGACGAATGGCAAATCAATCCCAAATGGCTGTTGATTCCATCTGTACGCTGGGATTATAGCGATACATTTGGCAGCAAGGTAACTAGTAAGATAGGAAGTACCTATCATTTGAGCAACAACACTCGTTTGAAAGCCAATATAGGCACAGCCTATCGTGCGCCTACAGCAAGTGAACTATATATGGATTGGTCACATAGCAGCTATGCTTATATTCTTGGCAATAAGAACCTGCGTCCTGAGACTGCGGTGAATTTTGACATTGCGCTTGAGGCAGAGCGCGGACGGACCTCTGGTAAAGTATCATACTTCCATAATAAAGTGAAAGACATGATTGACTATGAATATCAAGGAGTCACTTCGGGGCTTTATACATATAAGTATTATAATGTTGACAATGCTGTTATTCAGGGCGTGGAAACAGAAGCGAAGCAAAAATTGGGTGATAAATTCGCTTTGCGCACTACCTATACTTATCTAGACGCTGTTAATAGCGATACCGGTGAAAGGCTGGCCAACCGTGCTCGTAATAGCATAAAATTGATGCTTGAATTTGATGATGCAGCAAAGAGCGGCATTACGGCGACTCTCTGGCAGGACTGGATGCTTGGATATAGATATGAACTGGGCGAAGACGTTGGTACGACTGACTTTAATACATTGAATTTTGTAGTCAACAAGAAATTCAATGATAATCTCAACGCTTATGTCGGCGTTGATAATATTGCTGACCAACGAAATACAAATCTTTTCGCTGATGGACGCGTATGGCGTGTCGGTATGAAATACAGTTTTTGAGGTGTATAGATCTGAAAATCCCTTTATTCATTATGGATAAAGGGATTTTTATTATTATTATTGTGCTTTTGTATCAAAATATTTCAATGAATACATTTCTTTTGTCAATAAAAGATATATCTTTTATTGACAAAAGAAATGCTTGAAAGTATAATCTTTATAGACAAACAAAAGACAGTCAATAAAAATCAGGAGGCGGGACTATGAATATCTACTTAGTTTGTAATGCAGGTATGTCAACATCTATTTTAGTCAAAAAAATGCAGGATGAAGCAAAAAAGCTAGAGATTGAAGTAAACATTGAGGCTTTTTCAGTGGAGATATTAGACGAAAAAATAGATAGTGCAGATGTTGTTCTCTTGGGCCCTCAAATTCGCCATATGTTTAATGATGTTAAAAAAGTTATTGCGGATAAATGTCCAGTTGAAGTAATTGACATGCGAGACTATGGAATGATTCGGGGCGATAAAGTTTTGGAGAAAGCTTTAAAAATGATTCAATAAAATAAGGGGGAATAAAAATAATGGGTTCTGTAATTTCATCATTTGAAAAAATCATGATGCCGGTCGCAGCGAAAATTTCGAGCAATAAATATTTGTTGGCGATGCGAGATGCATTTTCGATGTTGCTGCCATTTATTATTGTTGGGTCATTTTTTGGTATTATGGAATGGGTTGTTCTTGATCCATGGGGCACTGTTATGGGGCAAAATGGCTTAAATTTAGGCTATTCTTTATCTGGAGGGCTTACTGGAGATGCATACAAAGCTTCTAGTTTTGTCGCAGCAATGCAGTCGTTGCAAGGTCTTTGTAATAATGTAGTTACGGTTGGTTTTGGGATGTTTTCATTTTTATTAGTAGCGGCATTTTCTTATCGTCTTGCTAGCATATGGGGCGGCGATAAATTTTCTACAGCATTGACAGCACTCGGAGCGTTTATTATTGTTACACCACAGCAAATTATTGGTAAAGCTGGAGATAAAATTGGTGGATTCAGTCTGGATTATTTCGGTAATCGAGCAGTTCTTTCAGCACTTATAGTAGCTACGGTCGCTTCTTGGATTTTTGTGAAACTTTCAAAAAATAAGAAAATGTGCATCAAGATGCCGGAAACTGTACCACCAGCTGTTTCTAAATCTTTTGAAGTTTTAGTTCCCGTATTTATTACGCTTAGCTTTTTTACGATTTTTGCAGCTTTTTTAACTTGGATGGGATTAAAACCACTAAATGATCTTATCTATCAAGTTATTCAAGCGCCGTTGATGGGTTTTTCACAGGGGTTGGGCTTCTCGATTTTGTATCAATTTGTAGTTTGGTTCTTTTGGTGGTTTGGGATTCATGGGCACAATGTCACAGCTGCCGTGCAAAATATGGTGTATATGCCAGCTCAATTGGCTAATCAGGATGGGTCCGCGGCATATATCTTCAGTAATGGATTTTTTGAAGCAGGATTAATGCATGTAATGGGGCTGGTTATTGCAATTTTCTTGTTTTCTAAGAAAGATAGTTGGCGAGCTGTTGCTAAACTTGGCGCACCAGCTATGTTGTTCAATATCCAAGAACCACTAGCTTTTGGCTTGCCGATTGTTCTAAACCCAATCTTGTTGATTCCGTATATTTTAGCTCCATTGGTAAATACTGTGATTGGCTGGTTGGTTATTTCAGGTGGTTTAGTTCCTATTTTTCGCTTTGTCGTACCATGGACGATGCCTATGTTTTTTGGTGGAATGATTGGAAGCGGATCGATTGCAGGAGGGCTTTTGCAATTAGTGTGGTTAGTCGTAGATGTCATAATATATGCACCGTTTGTTATAGCTTCAAATAAGATTAAAGATGATTACGATGAAAAATAGAAATTGTTGTAGTTAGGCTTAGTGCGAGCTTGTTTTCAATTTAAGCAAATTTTGGTCAATAAAAGAGCATTTATGGATTCGGAGGAATTTTTAGTGGACGAAAAAATAGTAGAACAGTCGATGCAGCTGATTTTGTATGCAGGTGAGGGGCGATCAATGGTTTTAGAAGCAGTAAAAGCGTTGTTGACAGACCATGATATTGCTAAAGCAAAAGCTGCTGTTACAGCGGCAGGCAAAGAAATAGGAAAAGCGCACGACATACAAACAGCTCTTATGGCAGAAGAATGTGGTGGAAAACCAGTGGAAAAATCTATTTTGTTAATACATGCACAAGATCATTTTATGAATGCTTTGACTGTACGTGATATGGGGTTGCTTATGATACAAATGTATGAAAGTTTAAAGAAATAAGTTTGTAGTTCTTCTTATTCTTGTTGGAGGGATATATGTTATGCGCGAAGAGATGATTTATAACCCCGATTTTTATCAGTTAAGAGAGTATATGCTTCAAACAATGATTCGAATTATAAGCGAGAATAAAAAATCAAAAGCAAATGGTATTTTGTTTTTGGGGGATTCTATCACAGAATGGTATAATCTTGAAAAATATTATCCGGAAATACCAATAAAGTACAATTCAGGGATTGCGGGTGCTACGTCGGAATCTTTGCGCTGGATTTGTGATGAGGCGGTTATTAAATATCATCCGCATCTTATTGTTTTGATGATAGGAATAAATGATTTTGGTAATACAAATATGCGAAGCCCACGTGAAATTGTTTCTAATGTGCAAATTTTACTTGATTTGATGCAACGGAATTTACCAAATAGTAAGGTACTCTTAGTAGAGACTCTGCCCTGCGATGAAGAAAGAGCTGGTTGGCTGGCGGGGAAAAAAATGCGATCCAATAAAATGATAACTGTTTTAAACGAAGAATATGAAGAGTTGGCGAAAATTTTGTCTGGTGTAGAGCTGGTTAAGACTTTTAAAAGTTTTTTTGATGAAGAACACAATTCGATTTATTCCGCTTACACAACAGATGGACTGCATTTAAGTGAAGCTGGATACATGCAATTGACACGAAACATAAAACCCATTTTGCAAAAATATATCGATAATGAAGTGTAATTTATTAAAGATGCAATATGGTGTATTGAGTATTGACAGGAAAAGAATAGAGGTGCTGGTTTTGCATATAAAATATAAGTTTCCTAAAGATTTTTGGTGGGGTGCGGCTACGTCGGGGCCGCAAACAGAAGGTCGTTTTTATAAAAAGCATGCAAATGTTTTTGACTATTGGTTCGATCATGAAAAAGATGCCTTTTTTGAAGGTGTAGGACCAAATGTTGCATCGAATTTTTATAATAGCTATGAAGAAGACATAAAATTGATGTCTGATATTGGCTTGAATTCATTACGAACATCTATTCAGTGGACTCGGCTGATTAAAAATTTTGAGACAGCTGAAGTCGATGAAGATGGTGTTGCTTTTTACAATAAAGTGATTGATGCATTTCTAGCAAAAAATATTATTCCGGTGATCAATCTTCATCATTTTGATTTGCCCGTAGAATTATATAAAAAGTATGGTGGCTGGGAATCTAAACATGTTCTTGAGTTATTTGTTTTATTTGCTGAAAAATGTTTTGAACTTTTTGGTGATAGAGTAAAACATTGGATTACTTTTAATGAACCGATGGTCATTGTAGAAGGCCAATACTTGTATAAATTTCATTATCCAAACGTGCAAAATGGGAAAAAAGCCATTCAAGTTTTATATAATTTAAATTTGGCTTCGGCGAAGGTGGTTGCGACATTTAGAAAATCTCTATGTGCGAAGCTGGGTGGTGAAATCGGTGTCGTTTTGAATTTAACGCCATCATATCCACGGTCAAATCAGGAAGCAGACTTACAGGCTGCGGCATTTGTTGAGGATTTTTTTAATAAGTCTTTTTTGGATCCAGCAGTAAAAGGAGAATTTTCTCCTTCTTTAATAAAGACATTGCAAGCGGACGGTGTATTGTGGGAATCTACAAATGAAGAATTGGATATTATAAAAAACAACACGGTTGATTTTTTGGGTGTAAATTACTATCAACCACGTCGTTCTAAATCTAAAGATGTTATTTGGGATGAGAAAAAAGAATGGATGCCTGAAAAATATTTTGATGAATATGAACTGCCGGATCGACGAATGAACCCGTATCGTGGATGGGAAATATACCCGCAGGCAATGTATGATATTGCAATCAACATTCGTGATAACTATAATAATGTTCGCTGGTATGTATCTGAAAGTGGAATGGGGGTTGAGGGTGAAGAGAAGTACCGTGATGCAGAAGGTGTAATTGAAGACGGTTATCGTATTGAGTTTTATGAAGAACATTTACACTATTTGCATAAGGCGATTCAAGATGGTGCAAATTGTTTTGGCTTTCATGCGTGGACTCCGATTGATTGTTGGTCTTGGACAAATGCATATAAAAATCGGTATGGATATATAGCAGTCGATTTGGCTACACAAATAAAAACAATAAAGAAATCGGGTTATTGGATTAAACATGTAGTAGAGGAAAACGGATTTTAATCAAGCAATATAAGCGAGGCATTCTGTTACATATTTCAATAGGGATGTTTTTTAAAACATAACTAGAAATTGTGAATAGAAAAGCCTTGCTTTTTATTTTATTAAGACATGTTTTTAAAAATATAAGTGTAGTTCTATTTTAAAGATAGGTGAGAACATGATATAATAAGAATATATATAAATAAAGGAGAACGTCCGATGATAAAATATCAAGAGATTGCTGATGATATAAGAAAAAAAATTTTAGCGGGAAAATATTTATCGGGAGAACAACTTCCACTTGAAAAAGAAATGTGTTCACATTATGATGTGAGTCGAATCACGATAAAAAAAGCAGTGGACGAATTGGTAAAGCTAGGACTTGTCATTAAAAGGCGAGGTTCAGGTACATTTGTTAAATCAATTGATGACGAGGATGTAAAAGACCTTAGCATGGCTAGGCAATTTACCGGTTTTACAGAAACAAATAAAGGGAAAAAAATTCGGACTGAAATCATCAAATTTGACATTGTGCATCCCGATAAGGAAATTGCGGGGAAGCTTCAACTTGCAGTTGATGATTTTGTTTATGACATTGTTCGCGTGCGTTTTGCCGATGAGATGCCAATTGTAATAGAATATACTAAAATGCCAATTAATTTGATTCCAGGGATTAAGCAGGATGTTTTATTGAAGTCTATTTATTTTTATATTCAGCATCAATTGAAACTAAAAATTCAATCGGCACATCGTTCGATTCGTGCTATTTCCCCAAATGAACTGGAAATAGAGCATTTGAAGGTAGCGGCAACCTTTCCGCTGTTGGAAGTGGAACAAATTGCTTTTTTGGATGATGGTCGAGCCTTTGAATATTCGATTTCACATCATCGCAGCGATCAAATTGTTTTTAAATCGGTCAGTATTCGTGAATGAATTTATAGAGCCAGTTTTTACAAACTATTTCTCTTTACTCAAGTCTTGAAGGGGGTTAAGAATAAAATATGCTATATCCATTAAAACTCACAGCACCACTCAAAGATTATATTTGGGGCGGTGATGCTCTGAAGATAAAATACAATAAAAAATCTGACCTTGAAAAAATTGCAGAAAGCTGGGAACTTGCAGATCATAAAGATGGACAGAGCTTGATAGCAAATGGGCCAGCTTCAGGAATGACACTCGGTGATTATATTGAGCAGTATGGTAAGAAGATTTTAGGAAATCATGCGGAGAAATTTACTTACTTTCCAATCCTTATTAAATTGATTGATGCGAAGGATAATTTGTCGGTGCAGGTTCATCCTGAAAATGAGTATGCACTTCGTGTTGAAGGGGAATATGGAAAAACCGAGATGTGGTATATTGTCGATTGTGAAGCCGGGGCAGAACTTTTATATGGGTTTAAACGTACAATAACAAAAGAAGAGTTTAAACAACATATTGAAAATAATACCTTATTAGAAGTCTGCAATAAGGTGCCCGTCAAAAAGGGGGACGTCTTTTTTATTGAGGCTGGAACCTTGCATGCAATAGGTAAAGGAATTTTGATTGCTGAAATACAACAAAATTCAAATACGACGTACCGTATTTATGATTATGGCCGATTGGGTAACGATGGAAAACCTCGCGATTTGCATGTGCAAAAAGCTTTAGATGTAACGAATTTGAAACATTTAGAAACAAGGATGACGCCAGTAGCAGAAATGGGATTTTTTTCTGATTATACGATAAAATTATTAGCGAAGTGTGAATATTTTACGGTATATCATTTTAATCTTATTCAGCAATGTAAATTGAGGACAACAGAAGACACCTTTCATTCAATTCTAGTCCTAGAAGGCGATTTGACACTTTCATATGGGACAGACGAAATGCTTCTGCACAAAGGTGATAGTTTGTTTATCCCAGCTGGAATGGGAGATTATAGCCTGCATGGTATAGGTGAATTTATTTTAAGTATGATATGAGTGTTTTTGTATCATAGGCTGGATCCTCTTCCATTTTTGCGGTGGACTGAGGTTCTGCCATAAAAAAGCTCTATTGCTTCAAGTAATTGGGAAAACCCCACTTATGCTAGATTTTCATAATCTAACATAAGTGGGGTTTTATTTTTTATGGGGGATGCATTTCGAATATATAGATTAATAACGATTTGCGCAAATAATCAATGTGTTGATATTTCCTTAAGCAATTCTATATTATCAAAATAAATTGGACCTTCATACTTAAACATGCTTGCAACTAAGCTGAGATTGAGTTCGCTTTTGTCTTTTGATTGATTGTTGAACATGTTAGTGACTTGCAATTTTACATATTCTTTTCCGTTAAATGTAACGGTTGGCAATTGGCCGATATAAGTATTGTTTTGGTCTACGCCGCATTTTACCCAACCAGGTGTAACAACGGCATACGGTTTTAATTGAGCGTGTGCGGGCAATCCTTCTTTTGGAATGTAAATATCATATTTACAGCCAGCATAAGGCGTTAAATCCATAGATTTTAGAGCAATTCGGATTTCTTCCCAATCGGAAACTCCGGGAAGCTTAGCGTCTAGCTGTAAAGCACCATTGCCGACTTCTTGCGTGTATTTTACACTTTGGATTTCAGCTTGATATCCGCCGTTTTGATCCCAGCCGTCGAGATTTTTACTAAAATCAAATATTTTATCAGTTACCAGCTTTCCTTGATTATTTTTAATATTGATTACATTAGATGTAGTTGCAAAAGTTCCGTCGGTAAATTCAACTTTAGCTGAAATCGGCATTTCCCCATTTTCTTCTTTTGCTATATCGAGATCGTATTTATAAGCACCATCAAGTAGTTTCATTGCGATGTTTTTCTTTGTTGGTGTAGATAGTAATACCTTGCTTATTTTTTTTCCGTAAGGTATTACTGTTGTCTCGATTGAGGCCACATCTTTATTTGTTCCATTTTTACTTGGAGCAGTAATATAAATATGAGGTGTTCGAGTTATTTTTTCTCCGGCCATTAATTTTGCAGTTTCCTCAAAAATTCTAATACTGTCGGTATTTTCTTTTTTATTATAGACAATTCTTAGGCTGTCATTATCAGGATAAAGACCTTCAGCATCTGGTTTTACGTCGTCAACGCCTGTTAAGAGCCAAAACATGCTGCCACTATAGCCGAGGTCATAAGCTAAGTTATTCCAAGTTTCATAAGCGTAGTCTCGATTGGTAAAGCTTGTTTTTAATATGCCATATTCTTCTAAAATAACTGGTTTTTTTGCGGCCTTTGCCAAATTTGCATGAATTTTTAACCAGTCAGAACCGGCCTTGACCCCATCCTTCCAAGGATCTCCCCAATAATCTGGATATAGATGCACTGTGCCGTAATCTATGGTTGATAGGGCAATCATTTGACTCCAATCGAGGCCTTTTGAACCGTTATATTCTGAAATTGTGCTTTTGGGGTCTTTGATAAAGCCTTCTTCGCCTAAAGCGACAAGATGATTTGTATCGATGGATTTAACATATTCACTCATTTCTTTAGTCCAGTTAAATAACGTTTTCCCTGATGGATCGGATTCACAACGAGCTTCATTTGTTAATTCCCAAGTCATGATGGTAGGGTCATCCATATCCGTTATATTCTGAAATTGTGCTTTTGGGGTCTTTGATAAAGCCTTCTTCGCCTAAAGCGACAAGATGATTTGTATCGATGGATTTA